>Ga0209164_1002916_pt1 | contig 17039 bp, 9 predicted proteins | sample MTBNYHSulfiMetaG_FD_187458 | JGI IMG/M metagenome (GOLD analysis project Ga0209164, IMG submission 187458) | Enrichment culture microbial communities from rom New York Harbor, USA that are MTBE-degrading - MTBE-NYH (New York Harbor Sulfidogenic)... | ecosystem: Environmental > Aquatic > Marine >...
CAGCATCTTCGCCAATTCCTCTGCTCCCTCCGATGGCCCCACCGACATGCTCAAGGGGACCATGTCCGCCGGCAGGCTCAGCATGCAGTTCAGTGCCGGGTCGCGCACCTTAACGGTCACTTTCCCCTCATCATCGAGGATCAAGTCGGGGGGATGCTCGTCATCATAGCGCACGAACACCACCCCGCGGCGGCGCGCTTCGGTGTAGTACTGCTCCCGGAAACCGTAGGTCACGATGTTCTTGTACAGCACCGTCACCCGGCAGTCGGGGTTGAACATCTTGATGCGGATGGCGTTCTTCATCGTATTGGTGCAGCACACTCGCGAGCAATAGAAATCCACTCCCGGCGGAGTCACGCACTGGATCATCACCACATCCTTCAGCGGCGCGATCTCCTCCGGATGGTGGATGATCTTCTCCTCCAACTCACGCTGAGTGAGCATCTGGGGAACCGCCAGGAAGGGATGTTCACGCGTTTCCCGCCCTCCCGTCGCCACGATGGTGACGCCGTGCTCCACCAGGGCACGCTCCTCCGGCCGCCCAGGATGCCGGGTCAGCAATTCAGCCTGGAAATCGCCCACGTGACCGGCGTGGCGCACTACCTCGGTGCGGGTGTAGGTGTTGATGCGCTGGTGGGCGCGCACCCGGTTCACCAGGTCGCGCAGCAGGCGCTGTGGGTTGTAGCCCTCGGCGACGTAATACAAGTTCAGCAGGTTGCCCCCCAGCATCTCGGCCCGCTCCACCAGGTGTACCTCGTAGCCGCTGTCGGCGATAGCCAGCGCCGCTGTCATCCCCGATACCCCTCCGCCGATCACCAGTGCCGCCGGTTTGCAGATGTGCCTCTCTTTGTGGATCTCCTGCGCAGACCTGACCCGCCCCAGCGCCACCCGCAGCATCTCCTTCGCCTTGTGGTTGGCCACCTCCGGCTGCCACTGGTGCACCTTGCTGCACTGCTCCCGCAAGTTCACCAGTTCCAGCAGATAAGGGTTGAGCCCTGCCTCCCTCACTGCCCGCTGGAAAAGCGAATCATGCGTGCGGTTGCTGCACCCAGCGATCACCACCCGGTTCAGCCCCTTTTCCCGGATCACTTCCTGGATTCGCTGGATGGTTTCCGGGAAGCAGGCAAACGCCGTTCGCTCCGCGTGGGTTACCCCAGGCCAGCCTGCCGCCGTACTCACCAGTTCTCCCATATCCAGCACCTGGGAGATCGTCCCCCCGCAATCGCACCCGAACACCCCGATCATCACCGGCTCATCGCTCACCTCGCGTTCTGGGGGCAAATGGTTTGCTGTAAGGAAAGGCAAATCCTGCCGGAAGGGGTAGCTGTTTAGCCGGTCGTTCAGCAGGCGCATCACCTCTGCCGCCGCCCCACTGGCGTCCAGGATAGTTTCGATGATCTCCTTGGGCGATGAGAACGCCCCACACACGAACACCCCCGGCCGGCTGGTCTGCAAGGGGGTGAATTTGTCCGTCTGGCAGAAGCCGTATTCGTTCAGCTCGATGCCCAGCAATTCGGCCAGGTGCCCGGCGGTCTCCGGTGGCTGCAAGCCCGTCGCCAGCACTACCATGTCGAAGCGCTCCTGGCGCGGTTTCCCATTCGGGTCGGCATAATGCAGGATCAGCTCATCGCTGGTGGGGTCCTCGTGCACCTCCGAGACCCGGCAGCGGACGTAACGGATGCCATGCCGCTCCCTCGCTTTGGCAAAATAGGTGTTGTACTCCTTGTTGAAGGCCCGCTCATCCATGATGAAGATGCAGCAATCCACCTCTCCCCCCAGCCGCTGCTTGGCGAGTATGGCTTCTTTGGTGGCGTACATGCAGCAGATCGAAGAGCAGAACTGGTTCTTGGCGTCCCGTGACCCAATACACTGCAGCCAGGCGATGCGCTTGGGTCGTTGCCCGTCCGATGGGCGCGTCACGATCCCCTCGGTAGGCCCGGAGCGGCTCGCCAGGCGCTCGTACTGCATGGCGCTCACCACGTTCAAGTAGCGCTTATAGCCCAATTCTTGTAGTTCGCTAGCGTCGTAGACCTGGAAGCCCAGCGCCAGGATGATCGCTCCCACCTCCACCGTCAGCAAGCGCGGCTGCTCGTCAAGGTTGATTGCCTCGCTCGGACACACCTCCACGCACTTTCCGCACCCATCGCAATATGGGCCGCGGTCGATCACGTAGGCGTCCGGCGCCGCCCGTGCCGATACCTTGTAGATCGCCTTGCGTGTCGTCAGCCCCCATTGATAGCTATCTGGCAGTTCGGCCGGGCACACCTCGGCGCAGTAGCCGCAATTGATGCAGCGCGCTGGGTCCACGTAGCGCGGCTCCTGCCGCAGCGAAACCGTGAAATCGCCCGCCTGCCCCTCCACCGCGTTCACCCGCGTGTTGGTGAACACCTCGATGTTGGGATGATGATTGTGCTGCATATAGGCTGGGGAAATCGAAGGGCGCGTGCAACCGTAGCCGTGATCAGGCGTGCCCCGGCACAGCACACAGTCGTGCTGCGGGAACATGTACCCCAGCTGCGCCACCCGCCCGCCCAGACAGGGCGTTTGCTCTATCAGATAGACCTTTAATCCCGCCTCGGCCAGGTCCAGCGCCGAACGCATCCCACCGATGCCGCCCCCCACCACCAGCGCGGCGGCCGGTTTCGCCCCTACAATCGTGGAGACACCGTTCAGATCGCGGACTGACACCATCGGTATGATTTACTCACCTTCCCAGCCGTCCCACACGTTAGTGTAAACGGCTCTAAAGGGTCGTTAAACAGCACAGACTACTGATCCCTCACAGCAGCCTGCGATAATGATAGCCACGGCGTCAATAAGGACTACTGGAAGTAGACCTTTCCCAACCAAGTTAACCGTGGTGGGATGATTTTGCGATTTATTTTACATAGATTATACAATTCTGGCGGGCCAGAATCAAGATTGTGCATTGCTTGTGAGCGTCCGCACAATATACTTTACCACATTTCCCCTCTCTGCCCTCACTCTCCGAATAGCTCTCCCTCCAGTCCCAGCACGCTATTCCGCAGCACCTCCAGGTCATTTTGCGCCGCGAAAGCGTCCTCGTCCAGCTCATTCTGTGCCAGCGTCAGCCGCTCCTGCAAATTCGCTGTCTCTTCTGCCCCCGCCTCCCCTAGCGCGTTCGCCAGCGCGATCAAGCGCGTCTCGGCCCTATCCAGCGCCTGCCGCGCCCCGCTCGTACTGCCTTGAATCAGCGCCAACTGGGCTGCGTCCACCTCCGCCAGGAAGCGCAGCAGCGCCAGATGCTGCTCGGCCACTTCCAGCTCGCTCGCCAGTTGCTGGTTTTCCGCCTGCATATCGCTCAACTCGGTGGCTACACTCTCCAGTTCATCCAGCCTGGCCTGCGCCGTCCCCAGCTCGGCCTGCAGGCTACGGTTCTCCTGCGCCGTCGGCCGCACCCGCACCAGCCAGGTCACCTCCACCCCCAGAGCGAAGATTGCCAGCACCAGGACCACCCAGCGCAGCGTCTTCTTCGGCCAGCGTTTGGGCGGCTTGGGCGGCTTAGGCGGCTCCTGCACCTCTTCCACCGGCATCAATTCCTCCGGCATTTCCTCCACCGGGTCTTCTTTCTTCTCAATCGGCACTTCAGGGTCCATTTTGCGCTCCATCCAGGCGATAGGCTTGCTTCCAGCCTGCATTCTACACCAATTTTGGGCTGGAAAGCCGTTTCCCCCGTCCTTTGCCCCCTATTTCCCCGCCAGCCCCCGCAGGATCGCCTCTTGATCCACCGGCAGCCTGTCCACCCGCACCCCCACGGCGTTATAGATGGCGTTGGTGATCGCCGGTGTGGTCGGGATGCTGGAAAGCTCGCCCACCCCCTTGGCCCCATACGGCCCGTCGGCTGTGGGGTGCTCCACCGGCAGCGAGATGATCTCCGGGGCCTGCACGATCGACGGCATGCGGTAGCGCGCCAGGTGGTCGGTGAAGATCTGCCCATCCTCCACGATGAACTCTTCCGTCAGGGCATTGCCCAGCCCCATCATCACCCCGCCTTCCACCTGCCCTTGCAAGCCCAGCGGGTTAAGCACCCGGCCGACGTCGTTGGCGGCAATCACTCGCAGCACCCGCACCTCCCCCGTGCGCGTGTTCACCTCCACCTCCGCCGCCTGCGCCCCGAAGGAGAAGGCGAAGTGCATGTCCCCACCCTCCCCCAGCGGCTTGGTCTCGGGCGCCCAATACTCATACAGGGCGCGCGGCTCGCGCCCTTCCCCCTTCACAATGCTGGCCGCCTCCCCCAGCGATATCTTCCGCCCGTTAACCTGTGCCAGCCCCTCCACGAAGCGCACCTGCTCTGGCGGCTGGTCGTACTTCTCCGCCAGCGTGCTGGTCAGTGCCTGCCGCAGCGCCTGCGCCGCGTGGCGCACGGCGTTGCCCGTCACGTAGGTCTGCCGCGAGGCCGTCGTCGGCCCCCCGTCGGGCGTCAGGTCGGTGTCCATCACCAGCACCCGCACCTGCTCCAGCGGCGTCTTGAATTCCTCCGCCACGATCATCTGCAGCACGGTCACCAGCCCCTGCCCCAATTCCGCTGAGGAACTGCGCGCCTCCAGTGTGCCGTCCTCGAATAATTCCACTTCGGCGCTGGCCTTGTCCGGCGCCCCGCCCCCCAGGCCGGTGTTCTTGTAAGCCACCGCCAGCCCCCACGCCCGACGCAGGTGCTCCGCCCCTTCCACTGGCCGCCCCACGAAGGGCTTCTCGCCCCCCAGCCGCCGCATCTCCGCCGCCACCCCCTCGATGCAATCCGTCAAGCCCACGCTCTCCCGCAGCACCTGCCCGGTGTTGGTCACGCTGCCCACTTCCAGCGCGTTGGCCCGCCGCAGCTCGACCGGGTCCACCCCCAGCTCGGCCGCCAGCATATCCATCATGCTCTCAATGGCGAAGGCCGACTGCGTCACCCCGAAGCCCCGGAAAGCCCCTGCCGGCGGGTTGTTGGTGTACATGGCGTAGCAATCCGCCTTCACGTGCGGCACGGCGTACGGCCCGGAGGAATGCGTCGTCGCCCGCGTCATCACCTTCTCGCCCAGCGAGGCGTAGGCCCCGGTATCGCCGTATAGCTCCGTCTCCACCGCCGTCAAGCGGCCGTCTTTCTTGGCGCCCATCTTCACCCTGATCTGGGTGGCGTGTCGTTTGGGATGTGCCACCAGGCTCTCGTGCCGGTCGTAAAGCAGCTTCACCGGACGCCCGGTGACCTGGGCCAGCAGCGCCGCATGGATTTGCCCGGCGATATCCTCTTTGCCGCCAAAACCGCCCCCCATCAGCTGCCCGATCACCCGTACGTCCTTCTCCGCCCGGCCCAGGGCGCGGGCGATCTGCTGGCGGTCGGCGTAGGGGATTTGCGAGCCTACGTACACTTCCAGGCGCCCGTCCTCTGTCGGGCGGGCAATGCAGCATTCCGGCTCCAGGAAGGCGTGGTCGGTGGTCGCTGTGTGGAAGGTGTGCTCCAGCACTACCTCAGCGTCCGCAAAGCCCGCCTCGATCTCGCCCTTGCGCACCTTGATGTGCTTGAGCGTGTTGCCCTTCTCGTGCAACGCCGGTGCCTCGGCTTGGCGAGCCTGCACCGGACCGCTCACCACCGGCAGGGCCTCAATCTCGACTTCGATCAATTCCAGCGCCTGTGTGGCGATCTCGCGGCTCTCCGCCGCCACGATGGCGAGCGCATCACCCACATAGCGCACGCGTTCACCAATTCCGATCATCGCCGGCCAATCGTAGATCACCAGGCCGTGATTCTGTTCGCCGGGGATATCCGCCGCCGTGAGCACCGCCACCACGCCTGGTACATCTCGCGCTGCTTCAATATTCAGCTTACGCAGCATGCCATGGGCCACGCCTGCCCGCACCACGCGGGCGTGCAGCATGCCCTCGAATTTCAGGTCGTCACTGAAGATCGCTTTCCCGGCCACCTTCTCGACCGCATCCGGCCGGATGAAGGCCTTGCCGATCACCTCCAGCGGCTCTTTCGCCAGCGGGATGTCCGGCGCTTTCACCGCCTCGCCCGTGCGCAACGCTTCCGCCGCCGCCAGCACCGCCCGCTCGATGGTCGGGTAGCCAGCGCAGCGGCACAGCGTGTCCTTGAGCGCTGCTCGCACCCGCTCTGAACTTGGGTTAGGGTTCTCCTGCAGCAGGCCGTAAGCCGTCATGATCTGCCCCGGGATACAGAAGCCACACTGCACTGCCCCGTAGCGCACGAAGGCCTCTTGCAGCGGGTGCAGCCCGTCAGCCCCATCTTCTGCCCGTGGGGCCAATCCCTCGATGGTCGTCACCATCGTGCCTGCGGCTCGCCGCGCCGGGTAGGTGCACGCCAGCACCGGCTGGCCGTCCACCAGCACCGTGCAGCTTCCACACTCGGCCTCGTTGCAGCCGATCTTCGTGCCGGTCAGCCCCAGGCGCTCCCGCAGCAAATCCGAGAGCATCTCGCCTGCTCCCGTAGCGACGCTCACCGCCGCCCCGTTCACCGTCAACTGGATCATCTTCTCATCGCTCATCGGGTTCACACCGCTAATTCCCCTTGGTCTCCAGCCCGCGCCCAGGCCGCCCCCAGAGCATCCCGCAGCAGCACCCCCGCCATTTGTCGCCGGTAGTCCTCGCTCGCCCGGTGGCGGCTGTTCCGGAAGCTGGCTTCCTCCAACAAGGCCGCCAATGCCGCCTCGATCACCTCTTCTCTGTAATCCTGCCTTCGCAGGGCCTGTTCGGCGGCTTTCATACATCGCGGCACCGGCCCCGAAGGCCCTACGGCAATGCGGGCATCCACCAGCGTATCCCCCTCCCGTCGCAGCCAGGCGCCCAGGTTCAGGATGGCGATCGCCACCCCTTGCGGGCGCATCACCCGCCGGAAGGCCGAGGCCTCCCCTGCCCCGCGCGCTTCCATGTAAAAGCCAACCAGCACTTCCCGGCCTTTTTTCAACGTCGATTGCCCCGGCCCGGCGAACAGCGTCTCGATGGGCACTTGACGGCACCCATTGGCGTCGGCGATCTCGGCCTGCGCCCCCAGCGTCAGCAACGCGATGGTGCCGTCCCCTGCTGGCAAAGCGTGCGCCACGTTGCCGCCCAGCGTGGCCGTGTTGCGCACCTGCGGCCCGCCGATCAGCCCGCAGGCCTCCACCAGCGCCTGGGCGTGCTCCCCCACCAATGGCGAATCCACGATCGTCCGCAAGGGAGCCGCCGCCCCCACGAACAGCTTCTCGCCGCGCATCTCAATGGCTTTCAATTCGGGAATGCCGGTCACGTCCACCAGGGTGTGCACCGGCGCATGTCGTCCCTGCTGCAAATCCAGCAGCAGGTCAGTTCCCCCAGCGAGCACCTCGACCGGCGCAGGCGCTCCCTCCAGCGCACGTAAAGCGTCGGCCAAGTCTTTAGCAAGATGGTAATTCTGCCAATAAGTCATCGAATCGGCGGGTACGGACAGCGGCACTTTTCGACGGGTTATCCCGACGCCGCCTCAGACCTGGTTATCGTCTGCGACGACCACCGATCCATCTTCTGGATTATTTTAGCACATCCGGCGTGCTAACCCTTCTCCTCTCTGCTGTAGGGTAACCCTAGCGCCGCCGGGGCCCCCACACGTTTACGTATCGCCTCCCACCAGGTGATGATGACCAGCACCACGATAGTGAAGAAATACGGCATCATGTTCAGAAACGAGGCCGGGATCGTCGCGCCGGCCGCCTGCATGCGAAACTGGATGGCGTTGATCCCGCCGAACAGCATCGCCCCGATCACCGCTCGCAGCGGGTCCCAGGTGGCGAAGATCACCAGCGCGATGGCGATCCAGCCGCGCCCGCCGGTGATGTTGTTCGCCCAGCCCTGCAAATAGCCCAGCGAGAGGTGCGCCCCCGCCAGGCCCATCAGCATCCCGCCCAACGCCGTGTACAAATAGCGCAAGCCGTTCACGTTCACGCCCATGGCATCCGAGGCCTGCGGGTTCTCCCCCACCGCCCGCAAGTGCAGCCCCGCCTGGGTCTTATATAGCAGGAACCACATCGCCGGCACCAGCAGGTAGAGCAAATACACCAGCACGTCCTGGTTGAAGAACGACGGCCCAAGGATGGGAATTTTATTCAGGAAGCCCAGCGGCGTGCGCAGGAAGGCTGGCCCTTGCAAACCGACCATCGTCGTTCCCCCTGGCCCCAGGCGCTGCCCCATGAAGCTCGCCAGGCCGGTGCCGAACAGCGTCATCGCCAGACCGCTCACCACCTGGTCGGCGCGCATCGTCACCGTCAGGAAGGCGTGTATCAACCCCAGCACGCCGCCCACCAGCAGGGCGCTTGCCAAGCCCAGCCAGGCGCTTTCGCTATGGAAGGCCACGGCGAAGGCTGTCGCCGCCCCCATCATCATGATGCCCTCCACCCCCAGGTTGAGTATCCCGGCTCGCTCGGTCAGGATTTCGCCCAGCGTGGCGTACAGCAGCGAGGCACCCGCCCGCACGGTGATCACCAGAATGGAAACGATCAAGGCCTCAGTCATCTGCGCTCTCTCCCTGCGCGATTGGCTCCACGGCCTTATCGCCGCGCGAAATGCGGATGCGGTAATTGGCGAATATCGAGCCGCCCAGCACGAAGAACAGGATCGCTCCCTGCACCACCGAGGCCACCGCCCCCGGCGTTTGCAACGCCACCTGGATCTGGTCGCCGCCCACCAGCAGCGCCCCCATCAGGAAGGCCACCAGCAGCACTCCCCAGGGATTCAATAGCGCCAGCCAGGCCACGATGATCGCCGTGTAGCCGTGCCCTACCGTCACCCCATACAGGCGGTGGGCCACCCCCGAGACCTCCGACATGCCCGCCAGCCCCGCCAGCCCGCCCGAGAGCAGCATGACCAGCAGGATGTTGCGGGCGATGCTGATGCCGCTGTAGCGCGCCGCGCGTGGGTTCTCACCGATCACGCGGATCTCGTAGCCCGCTCGCGTCCAGTTCAGGACAAACCACAACAGCACCGCTCCCAGCACGCCGAACACCAGGCCAAAGTGCACCCGGCCCGTGAAAGTTGGCAGCCAGGCCTTTTCGGGGAAGGGCGCTGTCCCCGGGAAGCCGAAACCCGCCGGGTCTCGCCACGGCCCCAGGTAAAGGTATTCCACTAGCAAGATGGCGATGTAATTCATCATCAGCGTGGTCAGGATCTCGTTCACTCCCACGTAGGCCTTCAATAACGCCGGAATCAGGCCCCACAGCGCCCCCGCCAGGATGGCTGCCAGCATCATGGCCGGAATCAGCAGCCCATCGGGGATTTGCTCCGCCTTGAACAGCGCGATGTAGGAGGCCGCGATCGCCCCCATCGCCAGCTGTCCCTCGGCACCGATATTCCAGAACAGCATCCGGAAGGCGATCGACACCCCCAAACCGGCCAGCATCAACGGGATAGCGATCACCAGCGTTTCGGTCAGCGCGTACCTGCTGCCCAGCGAGCCTTTCAGCATCACGGCGTAGGCTTCCAGCGGGTTGATTCCAAAGGCCAGCAGCAGGATAGCGCCGAACAGCAGGGCCAGCACGAGCGAGGCCAGCGGCACCATCACAGTCGCCCAGCGAGAACGCCTCAGCCGTTTCTCGAAGACGATGTTCACTTTGCCGCCTCCTCTCTCCCCACTACGCTCGCCAGCTCAACCTCCTGCCCGGCCATCATCAAGCCGATCTGCTCCAGGTCGGCCAGCTCGGCCGGCACCACCCCCATCACCCGCCCGTCGAACATCACGGCGATGCGATCCGAGAGCTGGGAAAGCTCATCCAGGTCCTCCGAGATCAGCAGCACCGCTGCGCCATCATCGCGCTGGTCCAGCAGGGTGCGCCGCACCGTCTCGGTGGCGCCTACGTCCAGCCCGCGCGTCGGGTGCACGGCGATCAGCACTCCCCGCCCGCCGGTGATCTCACGCGCCAGCACCACCTTCTGCTGGTTGCCCCCCGAAAGCAGCCGCGCCGGCGTGTGGTGCTCCGGCGTGGCGATCTGGAATAATTCGATCAATCTTTGGGCGAAGCCCACGATCTTGTTGCGGTTGAGCACCGGCCCTTGTGCCAGCGGGGGAATGCGATAAGCCTTCATTATCAAGTTATCCGAGACCGGCAGGTTGGCCGCCAATCCGGTGCCCAGGCGGTCGCCCGGTACATGGCTCACCCCCGTCTTGATGACCTCCAGCGGCGTGCGGTTGGTAATGACCTTGCCGTAGACCTCCACATCCCCACCCGTGGCCTGCCGCAGCCCGGTGATCACCTCTGCCAATTCACGCTGCCCGTTGCCCGCCACCCCGGCGATCCCCAGGATCTCCCCTCGGCAGATGCGCAGCGATACCTCCCGCAAGGCCGGCAAGCCCTTATCATTCAGCGCCGTCAGCCCCTTGACCTCCAGCGCCACCTCGCCTGGCTGGCAAGTGGCTTTTTCCAGCCGGAAGAGCACCTCCCGCCCGACCATCAGGCGGGCCAGCTCCTCGCGCGTCGTCGTGCTCGTTTCCAGCGTCGAGACCACCCGCCCGGCCCGTAGCACAGTCACCTTATCCGAGAAGGCCATCACTTCGTTCAATTTGTGCGTGATTAGAATGATTGCTTTGCCCTCGTGGGCCATTTGCCGCAGCACCCCGGCCAGCTCCTCGGCCTCCTGCGGCGTGAGCACCGCCGTCGGCTCGTCCAGGATAAGCACGTCAGCGCCCCGGTAGAGCAGCTTGAGGATCTCCACCCGTTGCTGCTCGCCCACCGAAAGCTGCCAGATGAACGCTTCCGGGTCGACCTGTAGCCCGTAGCGCTTGGAAAGCGCCTCGACTTCCCGCCGCACCCCCGCCACGTTCAGGCGCAGCCCGTGCGCCTTCAGCCCCAGCATCACGTTCTCGAGCACCGTGAGCGGCTCGACCAGCATGAAATGCTGGTGCACCATGCCGATCCCGGCGTCGATCGCTTCCCTCGGCGAGCGGAAGCTCATCAGTTGTTCGTTTACGTAGATTTGGCCTTCATCCGGCGAGTACAGCCCCGCCAGGGCGTTCATCAGCGTGCTCTTTCCCGCCCCGTTCTCCCCCAGCAGCGCCAGGATCTCCCCGCCCCGCACGTCCAGGTCGACGCTGTCGTTCGCCACCACGCCCGGGAAGCGCTTGGTGATCCCCCGCATTTTTACCATGACCTCAGCACCCAATATGCGCCTCCTCCACCCAGGTATTAAAAAGCGAGGCCCCCTCACACGCTTGGCTCTCGCTGAAGTAAGGGGGCCTCATTGAATGGTTTACTCTGTGGGGATCGTCCCCACCACGCCCTCGACGAACCAGTCCATGGCCAGCATGTCGCCATCACTCATGCACTCCCCTTCGGCAACACGCAGGGTCCCATCCTGGTCGTAGATCGGCCCGCAGAACACGTCGGTCGCACCGCTGATGATCTCGGCCTTGGCAGCATCCACCAACGCCACCACGTCATCCGGAACCAGGGGGCTGAAGTCGGCCAGGATCACGGCGTTGTCCTCGATCCCGCCCCAATACTGGTGCGTCTCCCAGGTGCCGTCCAGTACAGCCTGAACGGTGGAGATGTAGTACTGACCCCAGTTCCACACCGGGCTGGTCAGCACCGTATCGCCCACGAACTGGGCCATGTCGGAGTCGTAGCCGATGCTCAGCTTGCCGGCTTCCTGGGCAGCCTTCTGCGGCTCGGTGGTGTCCTGATGCTGGGTGATGATGTCGGCGCCCTCATCCAGCAAAGCCACAGCGGCCTCGCGCTCGATCACCGGATCGTACCAGGTGTTGGTCCAGATCACGTGCACCTCGGCGTCCGGGTTCACGGCCTGCACGCCCAACGTGAAGGCGTTGATGCCGCGGATGACCTCCGGGATCGGGTGAGCAGCCACGTAGCCGATGAAGTTGTCTTCAGTCATGCTGCCTGCCACCAGGCCGGATAGGTAGCGCGGCTGGTAAATGCGCCCAAAGTAGGTCGCCAGGTTATCGGCCGTCTTGTAGCCGGAGCAGTGCTCGAACACCACGTCGGGGTAGTCCGCCGCCACGGTCACGGTCGGGTCCATGTAGCCAAAGCTGGTGGTGAAGATGATCTTCGCTCCCGCCTCTGCCAGGTCGCGGATGGCTTTCTCGGAAGCCACCGGGTCGCTATCCAGCACATCGGGAACCACAACGGTCTCGATCTGGTCCCCGAGCGCCGCTTCTAGCTCCAGGCGGCCGCGGTCGTGCTCGTAGGTCCAGCCCAGGTCGCCGGGCTGCCCGATGTACACGAAGGCCACTTTGATCTTGTCGCTCTCTGCCGCGGCCCCGCCGCAAGCAGACAGCACGGTCGCCGCGATCAGCATCGCGGTCACAAGCAATAACAGTTTCTTTCTCATTCCATCTCTTCCTTATATCTCTGGTATTGGACAGACAGGTTAATAGGTATTCGTTCTAGAGCTGTTCACACGTTTCGTCCGATCATCCACCTCCCTTCCTATTTTGATTTAAAAATAAAATACCCTGCGTTTTGAAATCGCATTGCAATGAGCTCTCACCTGAGATAACTTGGGTTTACTATTTTACCAGGGGTTGCCTTGGGTTATCAACTCACTAGGCCTTTGCTCACACTATACCGATATCTGCTGAGGCACGTTAGTTGCAAATGTCCCTCCTAAAGGATGACATATGCCATAATCGCTTGTCTGAATGTCTAGATGTGTCGGTGCCAGTCTGACTAGTCCAACTAGTCTGACCAGTCCGACCAGTCAAACCACTCAAGGCTCAATCGTGGGCAAATCCGCGCACGGGCCGTTCATGTTCAATGTGTCCCCCTCCACCCAGCCCTGCTGCTCGATCCCCAGGTTGCCGAGGCTCAAATCCAGCTTGGCCCAACCCGCCGCGTTGCGACCTAGCACGGCGGCGTAATCCCCCACCGCCATCGTCGTGATGACTGCCGAGGTCGTATCCGGCAAGGCGTACACGGTCACATCCGTCATCGGCATCATGAAGCACACCCCTGGCGGCGGCCCCTCCACGACCGGCAGCCCGCTGCAATCCCCCTCCAGATGTACTGTCACACCTTCCTCCACCCAGCGCAGCCGGAAAATCCCTACGTTGGCAGCCTGCGCCACGCCGGGATCGAAGCCCAGCCAGCCGTCCGCCGTGCGCGCCTGCGCCAGGATGCGCTCCCCCGCCCCCATCACCCCAAAGACCTGCGCCGCGCTGCTCGGCCTTTGATAGACCGTGGCATCACCCGCCGCCACGATCTCACACGGCCCGGAGGGCGTCGCCGTACTCGTGCTCTCCTGCGTGGCCGTCGCCGTGGGTATCGGCAGCGTTTCGGTCGGCGGCGCGATCGTCTCGGTGGGGGTGGGCATCTCCGTCGGTGTGGGCGTCAGGGTAGTTATGTTGCAACTCAACAGCACCACCGCCAGCACCAACCAACCAAATATACGCCAGGTCTTTGTCATGGTTTTATCCTCGAATTCTATCAGCCCTCAATCCCCATCATTCTATCACTTCCCTAGACTCAAGTAGGACGGGTTTGAAGCCCGCCCCTACGGACATCGTGTGTAGCCTGGGCCTTGTGCCCGCTCCTTTTCCCACCAAACTTTTTCATCTGTTCGGATGATAATAGAGTAAGATATTTCGACGCAGAATTCCGCTTGAATGTGATCGAGGAGGATTCCGTGAAATGCCCACGGATGCTCAGTCTCACTGTAATGTTAGTGGTCATTGTTGGTTGTACTGCTAACAGCGCAACAACCGATGTCGCCGGCGTGGAAACTTCGACGGTGACGCCTGAGAACGCAGCCGAGGCCACGTTTACTATACCTGTGCCCACAGCAGAGGATAGTTCTCCAACGTCTGAATTTTGTCAGGGGCCTCCCGTGGTCTGGCAAACCTGGGATGTGGTTGAACCAGATACGGAGGTAGAGATGCTCTGGGTGGCTCCATTTGTACCAGTCCAAATTCGGGTTGCCCCAGATGGTCGTGTGCTAGCGATCACGAAGAATGGGGATTCGATCTATGAAATTAAAACAGACGGAACCCTTGAGACTGTCTTTAGCTGCCCGGGATTGATCATTGTCAACTTTGCACCTGCCTCGGATGGAGCCTTATGGTTTACCGCCCACACCGGTGGCCCCGGAGGCCTCTATAGGGTAGATCCTGATGGAACAGTTGAGATTATCGCTGAAGGTGGAAACCAGTTTGTTGAAGCTGGCCCGGATGGCTCAGTCTATACCTTAGATAAAGGTGATAACGGATTGTTTCGCGTTGAACCCGATGGAACTCAACAGCTAATCAGTGATGTGGCTGCCGGGAATAAGTTTGCCATCAGTCCTCAGGGGGATGCTGCGGTCATCATAGACTTTGACCGGGTCGTGCTTTATTCCCTCGATGGCAGTGTGACTGAACTGGCTTCCGGGTATGGTGTCGACCATGAATTGGCTTTTGGTCCAGATGGAAAATTATACGTTCTCCATTGGAAAGGAATTGAGGTTATCGACATAGAAACTGGTTCCGTATCCTTCATTGAAGGGTCAAACGACCTCACTCTCCTCCAAGCAGGCGCCTTCACTCCGGATGGAAAGTTGATTTCCTACCATAGTTGTTTCAGCGTCTATATTGTCGATCTGGAAGAAATGACCTCTGAACTTTTTTACCTGGTGAAAACCAACAGTTGGGCAATGGCCTACAATCCTGGGGATGCGGCGTATATTGCCTTCAGCGATTGGAGCAGAGGGGAAACCACTGTTTATCGGATTGCTGATAGTGACACGCTCGAGGAGATATTCACGGTGCCTTATCCCTATGAACACGAGATGGCTTTCGATTCAAGCGGAACCGGCTACCTGGCTGTATCCGATAGAGATGAAGACAGCGTCATCCTGCGTTTTGACCCGGTGAGCGGAAGCTATGAGATCTATACTGAAACTGAATGTTTCCCTCAATCGCTGGTCATTCAACCATCCAACGACCAGGTCTGGTGGGAAGAATGTAACAACCTTATTTCACTGGATGATTCTGGCGCTCGAATAGTCATCGAGGGCCCCCAAGGCGGACAGAGCTCCTATCTGGCAATCTCCCTTGAAGATGAATTCTATGTAATCACTTTCTTCCCCCGGGATTCAGAGAGTGTACCATGGGAACACAGTTTGTATAAATACAATCAAGGAACACAGGATTGGGAGCAGATCAGCGACCTGACTTCACAGCACCCGGACGTAGGTCATTCCAGACCGGTTGCTTGTCCGGATGGTTTTATCTATACTGTTGAAAAACTTGGTGTTGAATTCCTCCCTCCTGAGAAAAGCAATCTAACCCACAGTGCAGTTCGCCGGCTGGAGTCGGATGGCACATTAAGTTTGATTGGTTATGATTTCGCCTATGATCCCCAATCTGTGGATTGCGATTTTGGATCGAACAGAATTATCCTGACAAGCGGTGTTGGCGTTTTTGCAGTCACGCCGCCGTAACTTGTAAGAAGCGATTTTACGAGGAAAGGGTGCCCCATATTCACGTAGGGGCGGGTTTGAAACCCGCCCCTACGCTTTAGCTAAGTCGGCGCTTGAACAGCACCACAAGTGGCAGAAATAACAGAGGCAGGGCGGCGCCCAGGCAGGGGGGCAAACTGAGCGCATCCCCATCGGAACTGTCGGAGGGGTCGGCCTGAGCCTGAACGGCAGAGTCGTCATCCGGGACTTGATAGGCAGCGGGGATATCAACCTCATCGGCGGGCTGGTCGGCGGGCACGACCTCGTAGGCCACACCATCGGCCAGGGCGATGACGCGCTCGCCAAGGGCAAAAGCGGCACCCAACTCCGGACGAGCCGCCGCCAGGGCGAAATAGTCCTCCGAGAGGAAGGCCACCTTGACGGTCTCCATGCTATCGGGGTCAAAGGCCGTATCGATCCACACCCCCTCGCTGAGGACGAAGGTGCGGGCGCCAACAGCTTTCACCACCTCGGCGACCTGCACGCCCTCGACCTCACCGCCACCGCCCATCGGGGCCTCGGCCTCAGCCATAGCGCCCTGCCCGGCAGCCTTCTCGACGGCGTCCTGGCCGTTAGCCAGCGGGGTGGGCATGGCCTGCATCTCGGCGAATTGCTCCTCCACGATGCGGCTCTGGGCGTCGTTGCCCAGGAGAAGCGGCTCGGTCACCAGATAGGAGGTGTAGGGGGTGACGATGCCGTAGCGGATGCTCAGGCGCACGATCTGGTCGATGGTCTCCTCGTCGGCGCCGTTCAGGCGCACCTGGTTGAGCAGGTAGCCGATCTTGCGGGTGGCCCACAGGCGCGGCAGGGTCTCGAGCGGACCACGCTCCCCGCGGCTATCCAGGGCAAAGCTCTGGTCCTGTAACGTGAAGCTGTAGGTGGTTCCCCCCGCCTCACCGCGCAGGGTGATCGATGCCTCCCCACCCTCCCGGTAGCGGCCGGTCACCACGATCTGCGAGCCGCTGAACAAATCCGGCAGCGGGTCGGGGTAAACATCGTAGACCGCCAGGTCGCCGAAATCCAGCTCCAGGTCGGTGAGCACCGGCGTGCTGACCTTGGCATAGAAGGCCGAGAGGGTCTCATCGAGGCGCTCGCCGGGGAGCACGTAGGTGGCAGTGCCGTGATGGGCCAGGGCGAGCGAATCCAGCAGGAAGGTATCCACATCGTAGCCCACGCCAAAGGCGAACAGACGTAGGTTGTCGGGGGCGGCCTGGGCGAGGTTATCCAGGATCATCTGGCTGTCGGTGACGCCCTCGGTGGGCAGGCCATCGGTGAGGAAGATCAGGTAGGTGGGGCGCTCGCCCCCGCCGAGCGAAGCTGCTTCCAGCAGGGCACGGTTGATGTCCGTGCTGCCAGCGGCCGAGAGATTTTCAGCCCAGCGAACGGCGTCCGCGGCGCGTGAGGCGGGCTGTAATTCAGCCGCGTAGCTCTCGATGCCGGTGCTGAAGGAGATCAGGTTGAAGCGATCTTCGGAGTTGAGGTGCTCGAGGATGTAGCTCAGGGCGGCCTGGGCCTGGCGGAACTTCTCGCCGTCCATGCTGCCAGACTTATCCAGCACCAGGATCAAATCCTTGGGCAGGGCCTCGGAGGTCTGGTCGGGGCGAGGCGCCAGCAGCAGCATGAAGAAGCCA
>Ga0209164_1002918_pt1 | contig 17032 bp, 11 predicted proteins | sample MTBNYHSulfiMetaG_FD_187458 | JGI IMG/M metagenome (GOLD analysis project Ga0209164, IMG submission 187458) | Enrichment culture microbial communities from rom New York Harbor, USA that are MTBE-degrading - MTBE-NYH (New York Harbor Sulfidogenic)... | ecosystem: Environmental > Aquatic > Marine >...
CTCATTGCCGCTTCTCAATTCCCAACCAGGGGGATCGGTTGATTATGATTGAACAAGCTGATGGAGGAAAAGCCATCAGCTTGTTATCCAAACATTATTTGGTCCTCAGATTCAAGCGCGTGGTCACTGCCTGGTAGCGCGGCAGGCTTTTTTTGCGCAAATACGCCAAGAAGCGCCGGCGCTGCCCGACCATCTTAAGCAGACCGCGGCGTGAAGATTCGTCGTGCTTGTGGATCTTCAGATGCTCGGTGAGCTGCAAGATGCGCTTGGTGAGCATGGCGATCTGAACCTCGGTAGAGCCGGTATCCGACTCATGGACCTTGTATTCAGTGATGATGCTTTCTTTTTCTTCTTTGGTTAACGACATGACAATGCTTTCTCCTTCTTTTCTTTATGTTCAGCAAGTCTCCTCACCCGCAGCCCAAGCCGCGAGAGGGACCAGTCAGGAAAACCATTATACCAGAGAAGGAGAGGATTGGTTTTGGAAAGGATTGGGGCAGTTAATGGATTCGTTTCGGACAAAAGTTGACAGTTTTTCAAAACGAATGGATTCGTTTCTATGAAACGAAGAATAAAACACTATTGTAATAATTCCGCCAGAAACCATGATTAGCATTTTTTTTAAAAAAATTTATAGATTATTGTACAGCCAATAAATAAAATACCCTCACTTTATAAAAATTTCTCAGTAAAAGGAATTTCCATAAATGATTATCTGATATCATATTACAGGATGGTTATTCTGAGCAAAGAGTAAAAATAATGTCAGCAACAACATTAAATCAAAGGATTAAATCAGAGGTTCTTGAATGGCAAAAATCCCATTACCAATCCGAATTTCCACTTATTAGGACTATTCTTGAACACAATCAAAATGGTTTCTTACGGAATGCACAGTTCGAAGCCCTCGAAATCTACTGGTACCTGCGTTTGATCAAGCGAACTCCCCATATTCTTGATTTATACAAGGAATATTTTCAAGGTGGTGATCTGTTCGAATCTTTGGGTATTAACCTGACCAGAGAAGATTCCGCTAATTTAATTATGGAAGGGGGTGGTATAGATTCTGTCCTTTACAAGATCAGTACGGATGATGATTTTGTCAAGAAGAATAAACTGGAATCGCTTAGGGAAACAATATCTCTGCCTTACCCTAGTTATATCCTGGCGCTGTCGATGGGGACCGGAAAAACCATCCTGATTGCCGCCATCATCGCCACTGAATTTATCATGGCGCTTGAGTATCAAGATGAGGATGGTTTTTTTGCTAAAAACGCACTGGTTTTCGCGCCGGGCAAAACCATTTTGGGCGCTTTGACCGAGATAGCCGATACGCCCTATGAAAAAATATTACCCGCCCGATTGTATAAATCCTTTATCACCAATGTTAAATTTACTTACACTCGCGATGGGGAGAAGGATATCCCCGTCATCCGGGGCAGCTCTTTTAATGTGGTCGTTACAAACACCGAGAAGATTCGCCTGCAGAAAGGCAGCATCCCGAAATCTTTCATCTCTGGTCAGTTGCGGCTTGGTTTGGAAGAAGCTAAGGAGCTCATTGCTAACCAGCGTCTGCAGGCAATTACTTCATTGCCTAATCTGGCGGTTTTTTCCGACGAGGCGCACCATACCTATGGGCAAAAACTGGCGGATGATTTAAAACGGGTGCGGCAAACCATTGATTATATTTCTCGAAAAACCAGCCTGATCACAGTAGTGAACACCACCGGAACCCCATACTTTAACAGGCAGTTATTAAAAGATGTGATCTACTGGTATGGCTTGTCGCAGGGAATTGAAGACGGGATTCTCAAGGAAGTGCGCGGTAATATCGTGGCGTATAAAGATGTTTCCGATGATGATTTTGTTGTCGATATAGTCAGGGATTTCTTTACAGAGTATCAAGATGTAACAGTAAATCATGGTACACCGGCCAAATTGGCCATCTATTTTCCACAAATCGATGACCTGCAGAAAGCAATACCGGTTGTTCAACAAACCCTGATTGCTAGCGGGCTCGACTCATCAGTCATGCTGGCTGTTCACAACCGTTCGCCTGAAGACGTCAAAGACCTTTTCGATAATCGCATTAATGACTCTGAACTGCCTTTCCGCGTGTTCCTGCTGGTGAACAAAGGCACGGAAGGATGGAATTGCCCCTCATTGTTTGCTACTGCTCTGGCCAGAAAACTCACTTCAAGCAATAATTTCGTTTTGCAGGCTTCCAGCCGTTGTTTAAGGCAGGTGATAGGGAATACCAGGAAAGCCAAAATCTATCTCTCCCGTGATAATGTCAACATCCTGGACCGCCAGTTACAGGAAACTTATGGGGAAAGCCTGGATGATCTAAGCCGCTCCACAGCGGATATGGTTACCATCCAGTTGAAACTCAGGAAAATGGAAATTGAGCCGCTGGTTATCAGAAAACAGGTTCAAAAAATTATCCCTCAGGATATCATTGAAGCCGATATTTCCATTGAAAAACCGGAAATTTCAGATATGCATGAGTTGGAGAAAACGATCTACTCCATGTCAAAGACCCAAAGGAAAGGGGTTCTGGTTGAGGTTGAAAGCGAGAAATCGGATTTACATGAACGCTGGCTGGATAATTTTCAGGCAGCTGTACTTTTGGCGCAGACTTTTCGGTTGGATTCACTGCGCCTGTATAAATTGCTGCTTTCACATTACCCAGATGGTGAAATTCCAATCACCGCGCTTGAACTCATCAGGCATCAATTGGAGAGTCAGGTATTAAAATACCAGGTTGTAACTGAATCCATCGAGGAAGCCCTGGCACTGGTGAAGCCGGGGGGCTTTGAAGCGGTTTTTGATGAGGGCTCTACTACTTATGTAACGCATATCCGCATCAACCGCACCAATCTGGAAAAATATGTCCTCAGGCTTGAGGAGTATAAAAAACGGTTGGCAAAACAAGTTTCATTCGGTTTTCATTATGACCCATATAATTTTGACTCACAGGAGGAATATGATTTCTTCCTGCTTTTGATGGATCGGCTGGGTGAAAACCCGCATGACGTCGAGGATATTTATTTTACCGGGGCGCTGACTGACCGGAATAAAACGGATTTTATCTTTGAATATAAAGATAAGCAGGGCAATTGGCACGCCTATTCACCAGATTTTCTGATTCGCAAGAAGGATGGGAAATCTCTCATTGTAGAGGTAAAAGCCGAGCCGTATCGCAACGAAGCCGCTGAAAGAGAATTACGTGCTCTGGAGGGTATTAATCCAGAAAAAATCAAGTATGAGCTGCTTTTGATGAAAAGTGGTGAATCCGTGTTTGGCAAGTTGGGGGGTGTGAATGAATGGCTCTGTTCTCCGCTTGATGAGGGAGGACATTAACACATCCCATGCTTGTCTTTATTGATGAATCGGGAGATACGGGTTTGAAAGTCGACGCTGGCTCAAGCCGTCACTTTGTCATCTCTCTGATCATTTTTGAAGATCATGACGAGGCGCATGCCTGTGACTGTGAAATCGATGCATTAAAAAGCCGTCTGCATATCAAAATGAATGGGGAATTCAAGTTCAGCAAATTAAGCAAAGAAAAACGCATTGCTTTTCTTCAGGCTGTTCTGCCGTTTGCTTTTTATTATTTTGGAATTGTCATTGATAAAAACCCGCAAAAATTATTTGGGGATGGCTTTAAATACAAAAATTCTTTTTATAAATATGCCTGTAATCTGGTTTTCCAGAACGCCAAACCGTATCTGCGTGATGCCGTGGTGGTGTTTGATGGCAGCGGCAGCAGGCAGTTTAAACGCCAACTGCAGACTTATCTGAGGAAAAAAACCGGCACGGGCATCATAAGGAATATCAAGCTTCAGGATTCAAGGAAGAATAACCTGATACAACTGGCGGATATGGTCGCGGGTGCGCTACATAGGAATGTTTCACAGAAAGATGATAGGGATAATTATCGCAAAATCCTGGGGTTGAAAGAGATGCGGGTGCAGATATGGCCAAAATAAAACCGCCTCCTCTATCCCTTGCGGGAACGCGCGCATTGGGTTGCGACAGTTTGAGAAAGCGGCGATTCCACTATCATATTACATAAATGTTCATAGTTTGTCAAGAGGTCAAAGATGGCTGATAAAAAGACAGTTCAGGGATTGAACATTCAGACGCCCAAAGGCAGATCCATGCTGCAGTGGGTGGGCAAACAGCCGCCGGGATTTGTACAGGGATATCCAGTGCAGCTGGTGGAAGCATACAATCCCTCACCAGAGAATGAAATATTAAAGGTGCCGGCCTTTGAGCAGCTGGAAAAGAACTGGCAAAACCTGCTCTTTCACGGCGATAATAAGGAAGTATTGGCAAGCCTGCTGGAACTGGGCTTCCGCGGCAAGGTGGACCTGATCTACATTGACCCGCCCTTCGCCAGTAACAAGGACTATGTTAGAAAAGTGGAACTGAGGGGGCTGAAGGACTTGGGTAGGTTGGAGGAGGACAGCGAATCCCTGATCCAGCAGACCATGTACGAGGATATCTGGAAGCGGGATGAATACTTCCAGTTCATGTACGAACGACTTATCCTACTCAAGGAACTGCTGGCTGAAACCGGCAGCATTTATGTGCACCTAGATTACCGTATGGTGCATTATATTAAGATATTAATGGACGAAGTATTTGGTGATGAAAACTTTTCCAACCAAATAATATGGAGTTATCAAAGATGGACTGCGATTTCAGGCAAATATCAATCAATGCATGACACCATTCTTTTTTATAGTAAGAAAAATGATGAAAGGATTTTTAATACTCCAAGAATAGAACCATCAGATTCTGTTAAAAAAAGGATGGAAAGAGGTTGGGATCAAAATGTTGTACCTATTGATGGGAAGAGGCTCCCACAATTGCTTGTTTATAACCAAGAGAAGGTTAATCAATCAGTCAAGAAAGGCAAGTTAGATTTAAGTAAATTTGCTCGTATTATCGATCGAACTGAAACTACTAAACCTCTATCAGATGTTTTTTTAGATATAAGCTACATAAATTCACAAGCAAAAGAAAGGACTGCATACTCTACTCAAAAACCTGAAGCATTACTTGAGCGGATTATTAGAACCTCATCAAATAGTGCAGATCTTGTGTTAGATTGTTTTATGGGTTCTGGTACAACTTGTGCAGTTTCTCAGAAATTAGGCAGGCGCTGGATCGGGGTGGATATCAATAAGGGCGCGATTCAGGTTACCAGCAAACGCTTGCAACAAATCATGCTTGTTCAGCAAAATGATTTGCTAAACAACCATACCAGTAAAGCATTCGGGGTTTACAGGGTTAATAATTATGATCTGCGCATCCTGAAAAGCGAGGCAAAAGAATTGGCGGTTCAGCAGTACGGTATCACCCGCACCCGCGCGGACGCTTTCTTTGATGGGGTGCGCGACAACGGCGAGCTGGTGCGCATAGTGGATTTCAACCACCCGCTGACTCTGCTGGACCTTCAGCTGATTAAAGATGAGCTGAGTAAGCGCCCGGTCGAAGACCGCGATATTGTAGTCATCTGCCTGGGCAGGGAGTCGAAAGTGGATGCCTGGGTGGAGGGGTGGAACAAAAAACAACCATACAAAGATACCCGCGTCAGCAAGCGCATGCGCCAGTTTCTGGTTTTTGACCTGAAGGATAAAAACTTTGTCAGTTATGAGCCGTCACAGGCGGATGTGGAAATAAAAAGGGTGAGCGCAAATAAGGTGAACATCCAAATCAACGCCTTCATCTCTCCTACTATCATCAAACGCCTGGCGATTGAACCCGGGCTGCTGCAAAAGAAAATCCCGGATTTTCGTTCAATGATCGATGTCATTCTGGTAGATACAGACTATGATGGTGAGGTTTTCAACATAAATTATTCAGACTTGCCCGAGAAAAAAGCTAGTTTCATAAAAGGGACCTATGAGCTGCAAATAAAAGAGAAAACGGTAAATGTAGCGGTGAAAATCATTGATATGCTGGGCGAAGAAGTCTTGATAACCCAAGAAATTTAATATTGATGGTAAAAATTCATCAAAATGAATTGAATACAAAACAGGATGTACTGTTCGGAGAAGTAAATACCAGAGGTATGATCAGCGGTATCGTGAGGTAGGACGGAATTCAAAATAGTGCGTTTGAATTCCAATGATCTCCGCTTACTGCATACGCTCAAGAGGACGCGCGATTGGCCATTGCCAGCAGGGCGATTTTGATGGAGTTGGCGACCGCCGGCTGGTAGTCGGGCAGGAAGGTATCGGCGCGGCGGTTGGCGATGGTGGTGCAGATGGAAGCAGCCGGGTAGCCAAGCCCGCCCATGAAGTGGGTGAGGAAGCTGGTTTCCATTTCCATGTTCTCGATGCGCTGACCATCCAGGTTGGGATCGTAATCTGCCAGCAGCTGATCGAGGTCGGGCAGGCTGGGCGCGACGCGGGCGATGTTGCGCCCCTGCGCGGCAAAAAAACCGCTGCAGGAGACAGTGAGACCAACCTTGACGGGGACGTTCAATAGTTGAGCAGCGCTTTGCAGCGCTTCCAGCAGGGCGGGATGGGTGCGGGAGACATAAGGCTGGATCTTGCCGGCGTAGCGCGAACCCCGCGGCAGGTGAGCGGAAAACAGATCTGCCAGCTCTTTTTCAAGCCGCTGGCAGGTCGGGTCAGGGTAGGGAACATCGTAGAACAGACCGGAGTTATCCATGCCGATGGCGTACGAGGTGATGATGGGCGTGCCGAGGGCGGTGGAAGACTGGAGCCCGCCGCAGGTACCCACGCGGATGAGCTGGAGCGGTTGGAAGGACGCTTTGGGCGCACGGGTGCGGAAGTCAATTTCATTCAGTGCGGCCAGCTCCTGCAGGACGATCTCAAGCGAAGGTGTGCCCATGCCGGAAGTGGCAACAATTGTACGCATGGAGGGGAAAGGGGCAGATTCGGCATCGGCAAGGTGCGCGCTGCCGGTCACCGTGACCAAGCCGCGGTGCTCATGAATAACGGCATCCTGCTGAAAGAATTCTTGCGCGATCATGTGCGCGCGCCCAGGGTCGCCCACCAGCAGGATGTTGGGCGCGAGCTGTTCGGGCTTGATCTGCAGGTGGTAGATGCGGTCATCTGCATCTATGGGCAGGTCAGAGGCAGTGAAGGGCAAAGCGCGATCGGCGGATTCGTTTTTTAAGGTTTTCATGGGTGATTTCCTTTTTGGTTCATCCAAATGTGCGTTTAATATACCCAAGAATCAGGGAAAAGGCAATCAAGGGAAAAAACGTAAAGAGATGCTGATGAGAAAATCCAACATAATCTTTTACACATCCGGGAAATCTGCAAAAAGGGTGAGAATCTGCATTTTTGAGAAACGATCCAGACAACAAAACGGTTGGCAGAGAATAAAAGATGGACAGATCAATCTAGATGAAATCAGCCAAAAAACGAAACATACCGGAAATACCTTGTTCAGGCTTTATTTAGAAGCAGGACGGCTATTACGGGCAGCTTTCTTAATTTACCTTACGATTTCTTCAAACCATTTAAATCAATTTTTTAAGAAACGTTTTCAATCCGGCATAGTGAGCGAGAAGATGCCCGCGCCGGAGGTGAAGACAATCCTATTGCCTGAGAAATCGCAGCTGACTGCCTGACCGTCGAAACCGAAGCCAAAACCAACCAGTGTGAGCGATCCATCCGCCTCCAGGCGGCGCACAGCATTGTAGCTGGATTCATTGATGGGCAGATTTTCCGATCCCAAGCTTTCGACCGTATAAATGTTTCCATTTCGGCAGGCGACCAGCTTGGCCATGGAGATGCCCGGGTCGGATTGGGTGATATCGGCTACTTCCTGCCATGCGCTGCTTTCATCATCCAAGCGGAAAATTTTATGCCGGTACACCTCACCCGGGTCGTCACGATGATAGAAAACAATTGCATAGAATTCACCTTGAGCGGTGATCGCCAGGGAACTGTTCTCAGTGGATGGGACTCCATTGATGAAGACTTTTTTGCCATTTTCATCCAAGGAGGCATAGCGCGCACAATCGTCCCACCACACGCGGTCGTCTTGCGGATTAACAGCCATAGCCATGGGGTAACAATCCGATTTGGCAAATTCTTCAAATGACCTTTGGAGGGGATCAAAACGGTAGAGCATACCGCCTTGCCTCTGATCGCCCACACCCAGGTAGCCGATACCCTGAGAATCAAAGACCATAGAAGTTTCGTTCCCATACGGCACGCTAAATAGCGCTTCCAGAGTACGCTGGTCTATCACCTGATAGACAATCGTCTCACCGTTGGGCTGCTTGTTTCCAAAAGCGACATAGACCTTGCCGTCCGGGTGGATCGCGGCAGCCCAACTATTGCTGATGACCTGATGATAAATCTCGACGGTCTTGGCTTGGAGATCAGCAGCGAACACATTGATGTTGGGATGATACAAAAGCAAACGCCCGTCAGGGGCGAAATCTCCAGCTTCGCCAATACCGCTATTTTTCAACCAGGCGATCGGTTCAACCGAACCTGTCTGCAGGTCAATCACATCGACGTTGTTCCAGTGAGTTACATATAAAAGACCATCCGATCCAAATATCAACCAGGGCTCAGGCCCATAACCGGATGCCAGTTCCTTCATTTCCCCCGATTCGGAGACGAGCATGATCTTGCCGTCCTTCAAGGCAACTATTTCACCATTGGGCCCAATGGCGAACTTGCGTTCATGGAGGTCGGAAGTGATCAGTGTGCGCGTGCCATCCGGTTGGATGCGTTCCAAACCATTTTCCAGAGCATAGACCGCACCATTCGGTCCAGCTTCGAGGTTGCGATTGCCACTCTGCGCCAGAATCTTTACCGTTCCTTGCGGATCAACGCGATAAAGCCGACCGCCATCGCGCGAAGCGAACCAGAAAGCGCCATCGGATGCCATGAGACCGGTTTCAATCTGCACGCCCGGACAGGAAAAAGCTATGCTCAAAGTGCCATCCGGTTTAAGCTCATAGATCGAATCGCCTCCGTCACCTACTGCATACACACGACCATCCGGACCAGTGCGCACCCACCAGGGGACGAATTGCGCCCGCCAGAGCATTTCAGCCTGGGCACCAGGAAGGGTGATACTATAGCCCTCATAATCAGAAGAAGAGGTGCCTTTGCAAGGCTGCGCTTCAAGCGGCGCAGTCGGCTGGCTGGAAGCGACACCTATAACCTCGAGCTCGTCCGTCAGGGCAGCACGCAAATCTGGGAATTCATCGCCAGTTCTCCTACCTAAAAAAGACTGGACGAAAAATTTCTGCACGGGCTGGTCAGCCAACCAAGATAACGGCAGTTTCAACTCGATCACTTCACTTTGAGATGCCTGTCCGCCCTGAATGGGCTGCATTTCAGCCGCGACGGGAAAATTGGCAAATAGGAACTGGTTTTCACGCGGCCAAACACTGGCCTGGAAGTCATATTCCCCGCCATCCACGTCCAATAGAATATCATAATGATCAGCCTGACCGTCCTGATGCAAACGCAGCAGCAAATAAAAATACCTGTCATTGTTGAACGCGCGCACTTCGCCGATATCCGGCGATCCGTTGACCTGATCGCCGACCTCGTCGGTCCCGGCGAGCGGATAATTTTCCCAATCGTCCGCCAAGCCGTCGATGACGACTTTGGTCTCGCCGGCTGCCTGGGATTGCGGTTCGGGAGTGGGTGCCTGGGAAACGGGTGCGCATGCAGCTAGCAAACAAAGGCAAGAAAGGACCTTCAAAACTTGGCGAGAAGTAATAATTGTTGATCTCATGCTGCCCCTTCTGTACGGCTTTATCTTGATTTCTTAGATTATACAATCGCGGAATGGAAAATAAAATAACGAAAAATGAATAAAAAGCGATACCAGGAAAAGAAACATTGTCTCCGAGATACAGGATCAAGAGAGGTTGCCTACACCGCCCACGCCTTTTGCGATCGTGAAAAGGAAAACGCGAAGATTCCTTTAGCGGGTTTAAAAACCCGCCCTATGAGTACCGCATTTAGAGAAAGAAGGCCAATGATTCTAGATGGATTAGAATTAGACCAGGGAAGAGACAGGCAATTATGAAAAATGGGACGGCTGCACAGAAATGGATAGGCTGGATACTGGCGGGCATTTCGCTGGCGGTTTTCGCGCTGACGGCGCTGCCCAACGCACAGGCTTCGGAAGACCTGGCAATGGTGCGCATGTTCGAACCGGACGAAGCCGCACCGCTGCCGCACGTGCTGGGCATGCTGGCGGAGGCGGAAAGCTTGGAGCAAAGCCTACGCAATTTCCTCTTCTATGGTTACTATTTCTACGGCTTTCCCTTTTTCTCCTTTTCCGCGTTAACACTGCTGCCGCTCAAACTGGCAGGAATGCTGGACAATCTGCCGCTGGTGATGCTGATGCTGCGCCAACTGGTGAGCGTGCTGCCGATGCTGGCGGGGCTGCTGCTGCTGGTTTACCTGCAGGACGGCTGGCGAACTTACCGCTCGGTGGTGCTGTACGTGTTCCTGCTGAGCGTGCCGGCTGTGCTGGCCAACCATTTCTGGTGGCATGTGGACTCGCTGGTTTTTCTGCTGGTGATGCTGGTGATCTACTGCCTGGTGCGGGACGACCTGAAATTCGGCAAATGTTTTTACATTGCAGCAGCGTTGATCGGATGCGCGACGGCAGCCAAACTGGTCGGTTTGTACTTTTTCCTGGCGATCGCGGTCCTGCTTTTAATGGGTTTTTTGCAGAGGAAGATCTGTCTGAAACAGCTCATCGGCAGCTCGCTGCTGTTCCTGTTGATCATGGCGCTGGCATTCCTGATCAGCAATCCTTTCCTGATCTCATACTGGGCGCGGCAGGAATATCAAATGACCTTCAGCAAGCAGATGGCGCTGCTCTCGCAGGGATACGGCGTGGTTTATGAAAAAGGCCTGCCGCAAGCCTGGCCGAGCATGCGCATGTATTATGGGGAAGCGGTCTTTTTGCTGGCGAGCCTTATTTTGAGCGCGCGGGCTGCTTTCAAGGGACCCAACGCGCGCCTGAATCTGATCCTGCTGGCTTGGTTCCTGCCGCTGACGATTTCGGTGGTGGGTTTTACGCATTTCAAATACCAATACTGGCTGCCTGTGGCACTGCCCGTGTTTTCCAGCTTCTACACGCTGCTGCCCGAAAAAATTGACCTAAAAACCAACAAACAGAAATGGTGGAATACCGCCGCGGCCGGGCTGGCGCTGCTGACCGTGCTGGGGCAATTCATGCTGAACCTTAGAGCCGATCTGGCGGCGTATCGCGCGCGCTTAACGCGAGCGCAGGACAACCCTACCATCCAGTTCTACTTTGATGCGCAGCAAGCGCTGGAAGAGGAAGGTTTAGCGCAGCCGGCTCTGCGGGTATATTACGACTACCGGCTGTATGTTCCGGAGACTCAAGACTGGGAAAGCGAGACGAGTTACGAACTGCTTTCATATAACTACATCGAACAGAAGGATTTCGACATCCTATTGCTGCAGGAACAGCGCATCCTGGATTACCTGGACCCGCAAGCCAAGGGCATCGACGCGCAGCAATTCGCCAACAGCCGCGCATTCTATCAGGACGCGCTGGAAGGGCAGGTCAGGGGCTACCGGCTGATCTTTGAGAATGCAATCGGGAGAGTGTTTGTGAAAGTGGACCAGCAGCCGAACTAAAAAAAATTAGTGTGAGGGAACTCAGAAATACTGAGCGACCATCAGCCTGTACCCGTGAATTTCATAAGAAAAAGTGCTGCGCGCACCCGACGGCGCAGCTCCTTCGGGCGGATAGATGACCCAGGAACGCGTTCCCCCCTGCAAGCCGGCCAGGCTGGGTGGTTCTTCAGGAGGAAAATACTTCACCTGCCAGGCGCAATCCAGGTTGCGGACGTACAAGCTCCAGGAAAAATCCTTACGCTGGTCTGAGCTGAAAGCGCGTGAAAGATAGATGGCGTACGCTGCAGGTTCCGCGCTGGTTGATTTGAGCGCCAGCATGCGCTCGGACATGCTATAGCCCAAGCGCTGGAAGGTGGTCTGCTGATCGAGGAAGGTCCAGCAGGCGGGCAGGGCGACCAGGTAAAAAGCGAGCAGAATCAAACTGATGAGCTTGAGCGTCCCTTGTTTGTTGTTCCAGATCAAAAAGGCGGTCACAGCATAGAGCAGCAGAATCAACACGAAAAAAAGGCTGCCCATGTGCTGAATGTAAAAACCATCAATGGAGATGAGCGGATCGATGAAGTTGGCTCCCAAAAGAATTGGTTTGCCTAAAATCAACAGCACATAACTGAAACCGACCAGCAAGGCCGGCAGCAGCGAGGCGAGGAGCAAGGATCGCTTTGGAGCAGGAGCCTGGCTGCGCTGGAAGGTTTCCAGCCCCAGGAAACCGGTCAGCAGAAAGAGGGGCACAAAATAAATTACGTAGCGCCCCATGATCTTCTGGGGCAGCTCCAGATTGTAGAAAGCGCGCCAGGAGTGGCGCACCACAGCCGCAGTGAAGCCCAGCAGCAGGACAGCCAGCGACGCCAGCCAACGGTTCGCTTTTTCATTGAGGGCGTTTAATTTAAATGAATGCAACGACAATAATACGCCATTCAATATAGGCGCAGCCAGCAGCAGATAATAGGCTGCGTATAGCAAAGCCCAGATGAGCAGATTGGTCAAAGTCAGCTGTTCGGGATTGGTGTTGGCGGCGATGCCAAAACCCAAGGCTTCTTTCCATGACAATCCATTGTTGAGCGCGATCGCGACCCAGGGGCTGAAAACCAGCGCGGCGATGACGAGCATCAGCAGGGCGCGCGCGACCTTTTTTGCACTGAATGAAAGTGGACCAGATTGATCTGCAAAAGGCTTCAGCCACCAAATGACCAGCAGGGCGGGGATGACGGCCAGGCTGATAAAGCGCGTGAGGTAAAGCAGCCCCCAAAAAAGCGCAGTCAAGCAGTCCCACAGCGTACGGTAACGGCGGTTGGACGGCAGGGTGAAGGTCAGGAACAAACTCCACAGCAGCAGCGGGAAATACAGATTTTCACTCAACAGGCGATTGGGAAGCAGGAATTGGAAGGGAAGCAGGCTGGCCAGCACAATCAACAGGCGGCTGGCGGGACGTTCCAGCAGCTGGCGCGCCAACAGGTAAAGCGGAAAGACGATGCTGGAGGAAAAAAAGGCATTGGCAGCCACAATCAGAAAAAAGGTATTGTTCTTGAACCAGTAGGTGAAGACCAGCAGGAGAGGATAGAGGAAGGGATAGTGGGTGGTACCCACATCCGCGGCAGTGTAGAAGCGTCCTTCGAAAAGGTAATAGATCATGTTGAAATACTTGGACTCGCCGGTATCTTTGAAAAAACCATAGGCGGAAGGGATCATCAGAAGCAGTTTCAACAAAAGCGCTGCCAGAAAGATCAGCAGCACGAAATCCATTTCCTTTACTGAAAAGGCGGCAGCGCGGTTATGGGATGGCTGGGCGGCTTGAACACTGCCCCAAACGAGGGTGAAAAGAAAAGTCTGAAAACCGAGCACGAAGAGCCACAGCAGTAGCGGTTTCAGACGCAGGTAAAGCACCAGATAGCTGCCAAATGTCGGCCGGGGCTGGGTGACCAGAAACAAAATGCCCGCGCAGAGCAGCAGCGATACCCACAGCAAGGTTCCCAATCCGCCGGGTTTTTCGAGAGCGTGTTCAATGCGGCTGACCAAACGGCTGGTGCGAGAGAGGTTGTGATAGGCGAGCAGCAGGAAGAAAAGCCCCAGCAGAAAAAGCAGCAACAAGAGCAGCATGCGTGCAGGGGAAAAATTCAACAGAAGGCTTTCCTGCGGGTGCGATCCTTCCAGCATCGTAAAGACCCATAATACCAAGGTCTCCAGCGCGCTTAGGATGAAATAGGCACTAATCCACATGGACGTTTTATCGTACGATGACTATCCTCTCTCAATTACCGCGGACCACAGGACTCCTGCGGGGAAGATATAAAATCCATCACCGATTATAGATGATTTTTAAAATACACAGAAGGAAAATTCTGCGATAGGGGAAAAAAGGGCATCCCAACCTTTGGGAAACCTGCAATGATACAATTACCCGAAATTCTGATCTTTCTTAAAGGGAGCATACGCAATGGCAAAAGATAAAAAAGTGCGAGTGGCGATCGTAGGCGTGGGCAACTGCGCCTCGGCTTTGATCCAGGGTGTTCATTTCTACCGCAACGCCAAGGATGACGAGCGCGTGCCGGGCTTGATGCACGTCAACCTGGGCGGTTACCATGTGCGTGACATTGAATTCGTAGCGGCATTCGACGTGGTGGATACCAAAGTGGGCAAGGACCTCTCAGAGGCCATGTTCGCCTACCCCAACAACACCTACCGCTTCGCGGAAGTGCCCAAGCTGGGCGTGCCGGTTTCGCGCGGCATGACGCATGACGGATTGGGCAAATACCTGAGCCAGATCCTGACCAAGGCGCCTGGACCAACTGCCAATATCGTCAAGATGCTCAAAGACAGCGGAGCAGATGTGCTGATCAATTACCTGCCGGTTGGCTCAGAAATGGCTACCAAGTGGTATATGGAACAGGCTCTGGAAGCCGGCTGCGGTGTGGTTAACGCCATCCCGGTCTTTATCGCGTCGTCTCCCTATTGGGCACCGCGTTTTGCTGAAAAAAAGCTGCCGATCATCGGTGATGATATCAAGAGCCAGGTGGGTGCGACGATTCTGCACCGCCTGCTGGCGAGCTTGTTCGTGGATCGCGGCGTGCGACTGGACCACACCTATCAATTGAACTTCGGCGGCAACACCGACTTCATGAACATGCTGGAGCGCGAACGGCTGGAATCCAAGAAGATCTCCAAGACCGGCGCGGTGACCAGCATGCTGCCGTACGAACTGACCAACGAAGACGTGCATGTCGGTCCATCGGACTATGTGCCCTGGCTGAAGGACCGCAAGTTCTGCCACATCCGTATGGAAGGCACCACCTTCGGCGACGTGCCGCTGCTGCTGGAAGCCAAGCTGGAGGTGTGGGATTCACCCAATTCCGCGGGGGTGGTGATCGATGCGCTGCGCTGCGTCAAACTGGGCATGGAGCGCGGCATCGGCGGTCCATTGATCTCTCCTTCATCGTATTTCATGAAAACCCCGCCCAAACAGTTCAAAGATGAGATCGCCCTGGAAAAAACCGAAGCCTTCATCCGTGGCGATAAGGATGCCTGATTGGTAGCTGAGGACTGCATTTTCTGCAGTATTTTGAGCGGCAAGGTGGATGCCGATTTTCTCTATCGCGATGAGCAGGTGGCGGCATTTTGGGATAAGCGACCAGCCGCCCCACTGCATATTCTGGTGGTGCCGGTCAAGCATATCGCTTCGGTGAACGAAGCGGAAGAGGAAGACGCGCAATTACTGGGCAGGCTGATCCTGGTTGCGCGTCAGATGGCATTTGAGCAGGGAGTGGCGGAGCGCGGCTACCGCCTGGTGCTGAACGTCGGGCTGGAGGGCGGGCAAAGCGTTTACCACATCCACCTGCACCTGATCGCCGGGCGGCGCCTGCCGGTTTTCCATAATTAGGAAGGATAGGGTGGAAACAAGGCGGCTGAAAGGATTGGCAATTATGCTGATCGGATTGGCTGGCGCAGCTGCCGGCTGTGTGCGCCCGGACAAAAGCCCCTCACCCTTTGAAGAACTGCGGCAGGCTACGGAATCTGCCGGTGCGTTAGGCGAAAGTCCACATGCTGGATCGGATTTTGTGATCCTGCCGGATTCGGAATTCGTCTATGGCCCGTCTTTAAGAGATTTTTCGATCAGCGAATTTGTCTCAAAACAGGCAGGTACGCTGGCAGACTACAGCGAAATGGTGGAAGATATGCCGCGCAGCGGAAGCGAGATCCTGGAAAAGATCAGCCGCGATTATTCAATCTCCCCGCGCCTGCTGCTGGCGCTGCTGCGGGAACGCTCGCAGCAAGAATTACGATTGGATGATGCATTCATCGCTGACGACCCGTCTTTCAAGGGACTCTACCGACAACTCTCCTGGGCGTCCAACCAGCTCAACCGCGGGTATTACACCTGCCGAGTGGGCGCTTTACAAGGTTTGACACTGACTGATGGAAGCGAGGTTACTCTCTCCAATTCGATCAACTGCGCTACGGCTGCGCTGCAGTACCTCTACAGCCTGCTGCTGGGTTATGAGGAGTGGCAGCGCGCGGTTGGCCCGCTGGGGCTCTACGCGGAGAGCCTGGCATGCTTCGGCGACTCGCAGCAACGGGCAATCGATGCACTGATACCCAATGACCTGGACATTCCCGAAATGCACCTGCCTTACGGCGCAGGCGAAGGCTGGTACTTCACATCCGGACCGCATTCCGCCTGGGGAGACGGGGCGGCTTGGGCGGCGCTGGATTTCGCGCCGGAGCTGCCGGATGAGGACAGCTATGGCTGCTACGAAAGCTCCGCCTGGGTGCGGGCGGTTGCGGATGGGCAGGTGGTGCGCAGCGGGGATGGGCTGCAGGTGCAGGATTTGGACGGGGATGGATTTGAAGGCAGCGGCTGGGCGATCAGCTATATGCACATTGCCGAACAGGGACGGGCAGAATTGGGAGACTGGTTGCGGGCAGGCGAGCCGCTCGGGCACCCTTCCTGCGAAGGCGGACCGGCGACTGGCACGCACGTGCACCTGGCCAGGCGCTTCAATGGCGAATGGATCCCGGCAGACCAGGAACTGCCGTTTATCCTGGATGGCTGGGTATCCAAAGGCTTTGGGGTAGAATATGACGGAAGTTTGGTGAGGGACGGCATCGAAGTTCAGGCGTCAGGATTTCCAACCGATGAGAACCGCGTTTACCCATAAAAAATTCTGTTTGATTTTCGTCCTGCTGCTATGCTGCGCAGCGGCGTTGAACGCTTGCGGCGGGGCGGATGAAAGCACTGCGACCATCACCCCCAGCGCAATGCCCAGCGCCACACCTACCGCGCTGCCGGAAGGTTATTTGGAATATTTCGCGCAATCCGGCGATACTTTGGTAGCAGTGGCGGCGCATTTCGGCGTGAAAGTGGGCGATATCCTGAGCGACCCAGCGCG
>Ga0209164_1002920_pt1 | contig 17031 bp, 12 predicted proteins | sample MTBNYHSulfiMetaG_FD_187458 | JGI IMG/M metagenome (GOLD analysis project Ga0209164, IMG submission 187458) | Enrichment culture microbial communities from rom New York Harbor, USA that are MTBE-degrading - MTBE-NYH (New York Harbor Sulfidogenic)... | ecosystem: Environmental > Aquatic > Marine >...
CGGCCACCCGGGCCGCCAGGGCCCGGCAGGTAGCGGCATCATCGGTTTCCAGGATGCGGCGCAGCAGTTGCAGCGTCTCCCAGTAGCACTGTTCGAGAGCGCCGGCGTCGTCCCCGCCCCGGCATCGCCCGTCGACGCAGTCGGGGAGACCGGGGGCTCCGGGTCCCAACAGCGGCTCCATGGTGGCCCGGAACTCCGGGCTGCACAGCTTGTGCCCGGCACCGTGGGACTTGCGCCCCTCGATGCCGTACTGCCAGCCCTTGGTGGTGCGGTAGACGACGGCCGTGGGCTGGCCGGTATCAATGGCGAGGGCGTGCCGCTGGGCGGTGAGCACCAGAGGTAGGTCGAATCCGTCGGGCACCTCGACCACGTTCCAGTCGTGGAGGTAGAAGAACTCACGCGGGTCCCACTGCACGTAGTCGCCGGGGCGATCGCCTTCGCGGGTCACCGCGTTCGAGTCGATCGATGCTTGGTTCCAATCGAGGTGGACGATGGCGTTGTGCAGTCCGGTGGTGCCGGCAAACGCGGCTGCCTCGGCCACCCGCCCGGGGGTGAGGCCACCCTCGCCCTCGATGATGTGAACCCGCGGGGCGTCTGCCCCGAAGTAGTCGGCGGCGGCCAGCGCCAAGCCGAGGGAACTACCGAAGCCCACTCCCGAGGCGCCGGTGGCCAGCTTCACGAAAGGCGTCGCCGGCGTCGGGTGGCCGTCGAGCGCCTTGGAGCCGAACCGGCCGAAGAGCGGGGTGGACTGCGTCGGGTTGCGGCGGAAGCCGAGCAGATCCTCGAAGCGCAGGCGGAGGCGGGCGTCGTCGGGCAGGGCGGAGGGGTCGCCGATGCGCACGATCTCGTCGCGCATCGCCAGCATGGCGTACAAGCCCAGGGCTTTGTGGCCGGCGGCATAGGAGAGCAGGTCGGCGTCGCGCCGATTGGGGTCGCCGATGTCGTAGTCCATGGCGCCGAACAAGGCGGCGGCCACGATGCGACCGGAGGACACCGACCCTCCGGGATGGCCCGACTGGGCGTAGTTGAAGAGGACGGAGCAGAGCGACCGGTAGACGAGGTCGTAGCGGGTCAGCAGGCCGGCCAGGCCGTCTGCGGCCAGGTCGGAGTCGGGTTGCGCGACCTCCACCCAGTCGGCCCGGCGCGGTCCGAACACTCGGCTCATCTCTCCTCCGTTGTGCTGTGTGGGGCCCGGCGGGGGCCGGGCCGCCCGTCAGTAGGCGAGCCTCTCCCCGGAGCGGACGAAGTCGGCGAAGCCCGCCGGGTCGGCGGCGGCCTGCTCCAGGAGCACCAGCGCCTCCTGCAGGTCTTCGTCACCGGTGGCGACGGAGATCCGCAGGAAGTGCTGTCCTTCGCTTCCCCGCACCCCGAAGGAGCGGCGGTCCATGGTGGCCAGCCGGTAGCGGTAGAGCAGGAACAGCGCCACCAGGGTGGCCGGGCTCGAGCGCGGCCGGACCTCGTCGGGGAGGCTCCGCCAAGCAGCTTCGGCTCCAAGGGCATCGACCACGCCGGCGATGTTGGGGAACACGTAGAACGCCCCGCGAGGCATCTGGCAACGGACGCCGGGGATGCGGTTGAGCCCCGCCACCACGAAATCGCGCCGGCGCCGGAAGGCCTCCACCATGTGGGTGATCGCCGCGGGCGACTCGGGGGATTCCAGCGCCACCTTGGCTCCCAACTGGCTGTAGGGCGGGATCGAGGCGTAGTAGTTGATGTTCAGGTTGCGCTGAACCAGTGCCTCCTCCACCGTGGGAAACACCGCCCAGCCGACCCGGCCTCCCGTCCACGAATAGGTCTTGGAGACCGCCGAAGCAATGATGGTGCGTTCCTCCATGCCCGGCAGCGAGGCGATGGAGACGTGTTGGGCACCGTCGAACACGATGGCCTCATACGCCTCATCGGAGTACACCCGGGTGCTCGGCGGGGTGCGCTCCAGGATCGTCTCGGCTAGGCCGGCCAGCTGTTGCGGGGAAGCAACCCCGCCGGTGGGATTGGAGGGGAAGTTCAGGTAGATGAGGCGAGTACGTGAAGAGAGGAGCGGGGCCAGCTCCTCCCCGGTGAGGGCGAAGCCGGATTCCTCCTGCAGCGCCACCGGCACCGGGGTGCCGCCCACGTACTCCACGAAAGACTCGTACAGCGGGTAGCCGGGAGTGGGGTAGACCACCTCGTCGCCGGCACGCACGTAGGCGTGCTGGGTGAGGCCGATGGAAGGCCGGGAGCCCGGGTAGACCACCACCCTCCGCGGGTCCACCTCCAGGCCCCGGGTCCGTCCCACCGAGGCGGCAATCGCTTCCCGCAACTCGGGCAGGCCCTGCGGATCGCAGTAGGTGGTGTGCCCCGCCCGCAGAGCCGCCACCACCGCTTCGGTGATGTGGGCGGGCAAAGGGAAGTCGGGTTGTCCCAGATTGCAGCGGATCACCCGCCGGCCGTCGGCTTCCACCTCGCGCAGCAGGGGCCCCAGCTTGAAGGCCTCTTCGGTCCCGATGCGGAACACTCGCTCGGCGAAGAGGCCGGGCGACGCGCCCGGTACGGATCCAGTCATGTTGCGCCTTTCCCGAGTCCGGCCCAGCCCCGATGGTACCCCCCCGCCCGGCCGGCTGCCCGGGCCGTTCAGCCTGCAGGGGTGGGGGCAGTCGGCCCCGGGCCCGGCTTCTTCCCGCTACGGGCTTCGGCTCGGGAGGCCGCGATGTGAGTGGCGATTTGGGTGGCGAAGCCGACCAGGATCCCCAGGCCGACCAGGATGTAGAAGATGGTGAAAGCCCGGCCGGCCACCGTGTGGGGGGAGAAGTCCCCGTAGCCCACCGTGGCGAGGGTGACCACGCTGAAGTAGAGCGCCTGGAAGAAGGTCCAGTCCTCGACCCGGTGGTAGAAGATCATGCCGATCAGGAGCAGGCTCAGGGTCAGGTAGAGGAGCCCGCGGAACTGCGGGTCGTGCCATCCGCGCCTCAGGGCGCGGAACAGGGTGCGGAAGACCACCAGGAACGAGAGCATCGCCACCTCCGGGTCGGGCAGGACCAGGCTAGGGGGCGGGGCATCTCCCGGCTTGCCGGGAGAGGGTCGGGGCGAGGGCGGGGGAGCGGCTGAACTTCGGTCGCGACTAACTCTCACCGCTCGCCGTCTGCGGCGGCTCGCCCCTCTCCCGCTGGCGCGGGATAGGCGAAGCCAGGTTCTCTCAGTTCGCCGCCCAGGTCCCCGTCTGGCGGATCAGCTCGCTGAGGTCGGCCGGGCCGCGACCGCCCTGGGTGTCGCTCACCTGCCGCTGCAGCTCGTCCTCGTAGAGAGAACGCTGCACGTCGCGGAAGACGCCGATCGGGGTAGGCCCATGTGGCCCATGCGAGAGGCGGCTCAAGGCGAAGGCGGTGGCCGGGTCGGGGGCGTGCTCGTCGTGTACGTGCAGCGCCTCGAGGCCGACCTCGGCCACATCGACGACGCGGGCCCCGCTGGCCCCGAGCACGACGCCTTTGTCTTGGTTGGGCCCGAATACCACCGGTTTGCCGTGCTCGAGGTTGATCCGGTTGGCAAGCCGCTGGTCCTTGCCGGTCAACTCGGCGAAGGCCTTGTCGTTGAAGACGTTGCAGTTCTGGTAGATCTCGATGAAGGCCGACCCGCGATGCTGGTAGGCGCGCCGGAGTACCTCGATGGTGTGCGGCCGATCCATGTCGATGGTGCGCGCCACGAAAGTGGCTTCCGCTCCCAGGGCCAGACTGATCGGGTTGAAAGGCCGGCCGAGGGCCCCGGTCGGGCTGGACTTGGTCCGCTTGCCGAACTCGCTGGTTGGGGAGAACTGCCCCTTGGTGAGCCCGTAGATCTGGTTGTTGAACAGCAGCACCTTGATGTTCAGGTTGCGCCGCATGGTGTGGATGATGTGGTTGCCCCCGATGGAGAGAGCGTCACCGTCCCCGGTGACCACCCACACCGACAGGCTCGGGTTGGCCAGGGCGATCCCGGAGGCGATGGCGGGGGCCCGGCCGTGGATGCCGTGGAACCCGTAGGTGCTCATGTAGTAGGGGAAGCGTGAGGAGCACCCGATGCCGGAAACGAACACCACCTTCTCCCGGTCGAGGCCGGACTCGGCCAGGAAGGTCTGCACCGAGGCGAGGATGGTGTAGTCCCCGCACCCGGGGCACCAACGCACCTCCTGGTTGCTCTGGAAGTCGGCTCGGGTGTAGCGCGGGGTCTCAGTGTCGGTCATGGCCGGGTCATCTCCACGATCTTCTCTTCGATCTCGAGGGTCTTGAAGGGCATCCCCTGGACCTTGCTCATCCCCACGGCGTCGACGAGGAACTCGGCGCGCAGCAGGCGGGCGAGGTGGCCCCGATTCAGTTCGGGGACCAGCACCCGCGGGTAGCGCCGCACCACCTCCCCCAGGTTGCGGGGGAAGGGGTTCAGGTGCCGCAGATGAGCGCGGGCCACCTTGGCGCCGCGCCCGCGGGCCTGGCGCACCCCGGCGAAGATCGCCGGGTAGGTCGAGCCCCAGCCGATGACCAGCAAGTCGGCGCCTTCGTCGGCGTCCACCACCACCTCGGGGATGTCGTCGGCGATGCCCGCGATCTTGCGCTCCCGCAACAGCACCATCTTCTCGTGGTTGTCGGGAGCGTAGGAGACAGCCCCGGTGACATCCTCCTTCTCCAGGCCGCCCACCCGATGCTCCAGGCCGGGGGTGCCGGGCACCGCCCAGCCCCGGGCCAGCGTCTGCGGATCGCGCAGGTAGGGCATGAACTTGCCGTCGCTGTTGGGGCCGGTGACGAAGGGGACCGAGATGTCGGCCAAGGCGGCCAGATCGGGCAGCAGCCACGGCTCGGCGCTGTTGGCGATGTAGCCGTCGGAGAGCACGATCACCGGGGTCATGTACTTCAGCGCGATGCGAGCCGCTTCGATCATGGTGTCGAAGGCGTCTCCCGGGGAGGCGATGGCCAGCACGGGCAGGGGAGCCTCGCCGTGGCGTCCGTACAGGGCCATGAGCAGGTCCGCCTGCTCGGTCTTGGTGGGCAGCCCGGTGGAGGGGCCGCCCCGCTGCACGTCGATGATCAACAGGGGTAGCTCGGTCATCACCGCCAGGCTCATCGTCTCCGACTTCAGGGCCAGGCCGGGACCGCTGGTGCCGGTGACTCCGAGGTTGCCGGCGAAGGCGGCGCCCAGGGCCACTCCGACGGCCGCGATCTCGTCCTCGGCCTGGAAGGTGCGCACTCCGAGCTTCTGGTAGCGAGAGAGCTCGTGGAGGATGTCCGAGGCCGGAGTGATGGGGTAGGACGAGTACAGCAGGGGAAGGCGCGCCGCCTGGGCGGCGGCGACCAGGCCCCAGGCGACCGTCTGATTCCCGGTGACGTTGGCGTAGACCCCGGGCTTCAGCCTGGCCGGCCTCACCTGGTAGGTGTGGCGGAACTGCTCGGTGTTGAGGCCGAAGTTGTACCCGGCGCGCAGGGCGGCCTCGTTGGCCCGCATGACCGCTTCGTCCTTGGCGAAGGCACCCTTGATCCACTCGAGGGTGGGCTCCAGCGGCCGGCTGAACATCCAGATCATCAGCCCGAGGGCGAAGAAGTTCTTCGAGCGCAGCACTCCCCGTCCGGAGATGCCGCTGTCTTTGACCGCCTCGCGCGTCATCTCCTCCATGGGGACCTCGATGACGGTGTAGCCCCGCAGCGAACCGTCGCGCAGGGGGTTGGTGACGTAGCCGGCGCGTCCCAGGTTCCGCTCGTCGAAGGCGTCCCGGTTGACCACGATGGTTCCCGCCGGGGCCAGGTCGGCCAGGTTCGCCCTCAGGGCGGCGGGGTTCATGGCCACCAGCACATCGGGGTTGTCCCCCGGGGTCAGGATGTCGCTGTCGGCTATGTGGACCTGGAACGAGGATACCCCGGCGATGCTGCCGGCCGGGGCCCGGATCTCGGCGGGGTAGGAGGGCAAGGTGGCCAGGTCGTTGCCGAAGATGGCGGAGGCATCGGTGAAGCGCGCCCCGGCCAGCTGCATCCCGTCGCCTGAGTCGCCGGCGAAGCGGATGCGGACGTGGTCAACGCTCTCTTGCTCGAGGGTGGGCGTCTCGTCGGGCACGCTCAGATCACCTTCTCTGGGTGGGGTGGGGTCTGCATCCCGTCGCCTGAGTCGCCGGCGAAGCGGATGCGGACGTGGTCAACGCTCTCTTGCTCGAGGGTGGGCGTCTCGTCGGGCACGCTCAGATCACCTTCTCTGGGTGGGGTGGGGTGAGGCCGGAAACGGGAGCAAGCACCGCACCAGCGATCCCGGCCCCGGCTTGTGGGAGTTCCTCCATGAGTTCTGGCCCGATCTTATGCCCCCCCGGTACCCAAACCCACGGGCATTCGTCCCTGTGCTGCGGTACGGACGGCGCCCCTTGGGGGAGGCCGACCGACCCGTAGAGATCAGCCCCCGGAGAACGGCGGCGAGACCAGGATGCGGTCGCCTTCGGCGACCTCCTCGTCCGGGGCGATGCCCCAGCCGTTGCGGGTGGTGAGCACCGTGCGGGGGTCGGAGATGCCCAGCGCGGCGAGCAAGTCGCCCGCGGTGGTTCCCGGCGGGACCTCCTGCTCGCGCTCGCCGGCGCCGAAGCGATGGGCCAGGCCGCCGATGAGCTTGACGGTGATGCGCATCTCCGCCCTTCAGGAGAGGCGGGCGTACTCCTCGGCCACGCGCGCCTCGGAGGCCAGTCCGAGGCGCTCCAGGGTCTCTCGAGTGGGGATGCCTCGGTCGTCGTAGCCGCGGATGTCGTAGTAGTGCTGGAGCAACTCGTCGTACTTGTCGTATTCCAGGATCCTGCCGGCGATGGGACCCTCGGTGTCGGCGTTGGCCGGGTCGAACCAGGCGTGAGGCGGGTAGTCGGCTCTACGGTTGGTGTCGGGGAACTCACGCAGCCAGAACAGCTTGATGAGGGCGTAGATGCGGTCGGCGCTGGGCCAGAAGTCCTCCAGCTCCCAGTCCCGGCCGGTGATGGTGTTGAAGTACTTGGGGTAGTGCTCCAGGCCCCAGCCGATCTCGACCCAGGGGAAGCGGCAGCTGATGATGGCCTCGAACATCCCGCCCCGGATGCGCTGCAGGTCCACCACCTTCTGCGCCTTGTCGCGGCCGTAGGACTCCCTCGGGGTCTGCTGGATCTCGTAGCTGATGATCCAGGACTCCTTGTGGTGGGCCCCGATGGGGCTGACCCCGAAGGCCAGGGCCATGCCCGGGATGAACTTGCAGTTGTAGGCCGAGACCTCCAGGCCCTTGCACTGCATGGCGTATTCCTCGGAGTTGTGGCCGAAAGCTCGCGCCGCCCGCAGGGTGCCTTCGGCCAGGGTGTTGCCGATCTCCCCATCGCGCTGGGCGATGGCGGTGAGCACCCGCCGGAAGCCCTCGAAATCGCCGAAGCGGATGTCGCCGGGAGCGGCTCCGCGCTCCACGGCATCGGCGTAGAAGCCCAGCACCCCGCCGCCCGAGATGGTGTCGATGCCGTAGTCGTCGCACATGTAGTTGAGAGTGGCCACCTGGGTGATGTCGAAGAGGCCGAGGTTGGGGCCGAGCAGGCCCATGTTCTCGTAGTCCAGTTCCGATTCCCGACGCTCGGTGTCGAGCATGGCGAGGCCGCACTGCATGGTGCAGTTGGGGCAGCCGTAAACCGCCACCGTCGCCGCCGCCAGGCGTTCCCCGTCCACCCGCCAGGCGTCCGGGTGATGGGTCCGGCGGAAGTTGTCGACCGGCAGCGCGGCGACCTCGTTGCACCAGGGAAGGACCCCGGTGGTGCCCTGCTTGGACCAGGCGGCTTTCTGATCGAGGGCATGCACCGTGCGCATGTCGTCACGTCCCAGGGCCTTCATCTCCGCCGGGAAGGCCTGCGGGATGGGCTGGGAGCCCTTGACCACGATGGCCTTGAGCAGCTTCGACCCCATGACGGCGCCCATGCCGGGCCGGCCTCCGGCGCGGCCCTCCATGCTGCGGATCACGGCGTAGCGCACCAGGTTCTCCCCGGCCTGCCCGATGTTGAGCACCCCGGCACCCTTGCCGTAGCGGGCGTAGATCCAGTCGTTGGTCTCGTAGGTGCCCTTGCCCCAGATCTCGTCGGCCGGGAGGAACTCCACGGTGGTGTCGTCGATGTACAGCAGGGTGGGCCGCTCCGCCCGGCCTTCGACGATGAGGGCGTCGAAGCCGGCCTTGCGCAGCTTCTCGGTGACCCGGGTGCCCAGGTTCCCGTCGCCGTAGCCGCCGGTGAGCGGTGACTTGGCCGCCACCACCGTCTTGCCGGTGTTGGGTGCCGAGATCCCGCTGATGGGGCCTACCGCTACCACCAGCTTGTTCTCCGGGGCCAGGGGGTCGATGCCGGGGCGCAGTTCGTCGTAGAGGATCTTGACGGCGAAACCCCGCCCGCCGATCCAGGTGAGGGCCCACTCCTCGGTGAAGGTCTCCCGCCGCCAGGTGCGCGTCGTCAGGTCTACACGCAGGATCTGGCCCGTCCATCCGTGCATCGTGCCATCCTTCCTGGGCTCGTGCCCCCGATTCTATGGCGGCGGGCCGGGCGACCCCAGGGTGCTCAGGCTGGCGCCCCGGCCGGGGGCCGGAAAGCCACGATGCCCGCCTGCTCCAGGGCCAGGCCGATTTCCAGCAACAGATGCTCCCCGCCCCGGCGGCCGACCACCTGCAATGACGGGGGCGGCTCGTTGGGGAAGGCCACCGGGGCGGCCAAAGGGAGGGCCAGGGCGGGATGACCACCGTGGTTCACCGGGGCGGTGAAGGTCGACAGGGCCCGGCGGTAGGGAAGGGGGCCTTCCTCGGTGGCCACCTCGTCGCGGCCGATCTCCTTGCGGGTCGCGGCGGTGGTAGGCAGGAGGACGGCGTCGTGGCCGGAGAGCAGGTCGTCTAGTGCCCGGCGCACTCGGCTCCGCCAGGCCAGGCCGGCGGCGTGCTCCGCCGGCCCCATGGCGAGGGCCCGTTCCAGGCGCGGGCGAACGTCGGGCCCGTAGCGTTCCGGATGGCTCTGCATCCAGGCCCGATGCACCGCCGCGGCCTCCGGGTAGGTGGATTCCTCCAGCAGGCCGGGAGGCGCCAGGTCCGGAGAGTGGGGCTGGTGCACCTCGGCCCCGGCCTGCTCTAGGGCGGCGAGGGCGAAGCGAAAGCCGTCCCGGACCTCACGGGACAGCGGGTGGGCGGCCCAGGGCAGAGGGACGGCAAAGCGGCAAGCGGCCAAGTCGGCAGGCCCCCGCGGCGCGACCACGACGTCGGGGAGCGACCAGCGGTCGGCCCCGTCGGGGCCGGCGAGGGCCAGGTACACCAGGGCTGTGTCGCCCACCGTGCGGGTCAGCGGGCCGACGGTGTCCAGCGACGCGGCCAGCGGGAAGACGCCGGTGAGGGGGATGCGGCCGTGGGTCACCTTGAGGCCCACCAGGCCGCAGAGGGCCGCCGGGACTCGCACCGAGCCCCCGGTGTCCGTTCCGATGCCCACCGCGGCCAGGCCGGCGGCTACCGCCGCCGCCGAGCCGCCGGAGGAGCCTCCCGCCGACGTGTTCGGATCCCAGGGGTTGCGTACCGGCCCCCACCACAGGTTCTCGCTGGAGAAGCCGAAGGCGAACTCGTGCAGGCCGGCCCGGCCGACGACGACTGCCCCGGCCGCTTGCAGGCGCCGCACCACCGTGGCCGAGGCCGGCGGCACCCGGCGATAGAAGGAGGAACCGCAGGTGGTGGGAAGGCCCTGTTGGTCGATTAGGTCCTTGAGCGCTACCGGTACGCCGCACAGCAGGCCGGGGGGCTCGCCGGAGGCGAGGCGGCGGTCGAGGTCGGCGGCCGCGGCGAGGGCGCCGTCGGCATCGACCAGGGTGAAGGCGTTGAGATCACCGCGATGCGCCACGGCCTCGAGGGACGCCGCGATCACATCGGAAGCGCTGATGTCCCTGGCCGCTACCGCCGCGGTGATCTCGGCGGCGGTGGTGGCCCGGCGGCTCACGACCAGGTGACGGCCCGCTGCTCGGGGAACACCGAAATCCACGGGATCCCGGGGGGCACCACCGCCGGGTTGCCGTCGCCGTCGTAGAGGCGGAAGGACTCCGTGACCGCGTCCCTTTCCCAGGTGCCTTCCATCACCTTGCCGCCGGCGAAGATCAGCAGGGTGCCGGAGCCGACGGTCTCGATCGCCGGCACGGCCGAACGGCCGTCGGGGGGAGGCTGGGCGATGTAGTAGCGGCCCTCGATGACCACGAGCACGTCGAACGCCAGCGGGCCGCGCGTGTCTTCTCCATCCACCCAGGAGTGGCCCACTCCGTTCTCGGCTCGCTTGTAGCGGCCCCGGTCGTACTCCCAGGAGACCACGTGCCCCGCCGCCCAGTCGAGGGTGATCGAAGTGGCTTCCTGGGCCGGTTCTTCCCACTCCCCGATGGCGTACAGCGGGCCGTTGATGTCGTTGTCGAAACCCCGATCGTCGGCGGTGAGGCGGGCGTCCCAGGTGTCGGCGTAGAGGTTGTGGGGAGCCCGGCGATGGGGCATGCGGAACAGGCCCGGGGAGCCTTCGCCGATCAGCGGTATGCCCCGGGAATTGGCCAGAGACTGGATCCATGCCTGGCCCCCGGAGATGAGGAAGACCGGGTCGAGCGGGGCGAGCATGGCCGAGTCGGTGGGCCGGACCGAGCGCACCGGGCCCACATAGCCGGAGTCGCTCTGGTGGAAGAGGGCGATGAAGCGGGTGATCCCGCCCTCGACGATGATCTCGATGACGGCGTCGGCCTCCTGCAGCCCGGATTGGGGCCGGGCCATGGGATGGTTGTCCACCTTGACGGCCACCACCCGGCGGTTCAGCAGTGCCTCGTCTTCCACCAGGAAACCGTTGAGCGGCGCGGGCGAGCCGGGGGGCAGGGTGGTTGGGGGGAGTGTGGTGGTGGTAGTGGTGGTGGTGGTCGTAGTCGTCGTGGGGGCAGCAGTGGTGGTGGTGGTCGTAGTCGTCGTGGGGGCAGCAGTGGTAGTGGTGGTCGTCTCCGCCTGCCCCGAGCCCCCGCAGGCGGGGAGGAGGAGGCCGAGGGCGGCGAGCAGGGCGACGGAAGCACGTCTCATGGCGGGCGGAACGCTAGCGGAGGTGCGGGGCTGCGCTACCTCGCCGCCGCGCCAACCCAACCGGCAGGCATGTCGGCGCGCCCTAGCGCACCGGCGCCAGCACCAGGGTGTGGCGGGTAGCTCGGGCGACGGCCTCGGGCGACCAGGCAATCGGCAGGGCATCTCCCTTGCGCCAAAGGGCCATCTGGTCGGCGTAGTGGCGCGAGAGGGGATTGCCCGACTGGCCGCCGGGCAGCACGAAGCGGCTCTGCTCCCACTCCCCGACGTCCACCGCCATGCGCAGCGAGGCCACCGCCACGGGGTTGCCCGTGGGATCGGCGGGGTCCACCGGGGCGGCACTCACCGTGTTGGTGTCGCCGCCGCAGGGATAAGGCCCGAGGTTGAAGACCCGATCCAGCGGCCGGCGTTCGCCGACCGGGTGCTTGAAGGTCAGGGGCCGTACTCGGCCCCACGCCCAGCCGGCCGGATCGGCACCGTGGCGGCCGAAGAGCCGATGCGCCGCGGCGCGCAGGGCCCGGCGTATCTCCTCATCCCATCCCTCCAGGAACCAGCCGGGAGGCTGTTCCTGCAGCAGGCGCACGAGGTGGGATACGCGGCGTACCAGGAAGCCGTTCAGCGGGATCAGCGAGACGAAGCCCTTGCCCAAGGCCCATTCGGCCCCGAGGGGGGCTTTGGCGCGGGCCACCCGCCCCGACATCTCGGCCACGAAGACCTCGAAGACCGCCGCCGCCGGTGAGTCGCCGGCCAGGATCCCGTCCCAGGACTCCAGGAGGGTGGTGATCTCGGCCAGTCCCGGGTCGTCCCCGGCGGCGGCCAGCACCGCCTCCCGCATCTCGGGCCAGGGCAGGGAGAGGCGATCCAACTGCAGGGCGAGGCTCGCCGGCACGTCCCAGTCCGCGCGGGCGGCCAGTGCCTCGGAGATCCGGGCGACGCGGTAGCCGTCGAGGAAGTCGCAGCTCAGGTGGGGGCCCGAGGTGCTGGGCAGGTTGTTGGCGGTGGCCACGTAGCCCGTGGGGGGATCCTCGAGGTGGGGGAGCGCGTCGAAGGGGACCGGGTCGGGTTCCCAGCCGGTGGACTCGTCCCAAGCGGGCAGGGGGAGCGCGCCGGCGCCGGCGCGACGCACCGGGGCCTCGCCGACCAACTGCCAGCCGATGGCCCCCGACGTGTCGGCGTAAGCGACGTTGAGGGGTAGGGAGTTCCAGCCGGCGAAGGCCCGGCGCAGGTCGTCGCGGCTACGCACTCGGCCTAGATCGAACATGCCGCCGAGGGGACGCGGCGTCAGCCAGGTGGCGGAGAGCGACAGGGCACCGACGTCTCCCTCGAAGGCGGGACCGACGATGGGGCCGCGGTCGGTGGTGAGGACCTCCATCGTCTCGGAGGGGCGGCGGCGCACCTGGATCACCTCGGGGCGCACCTCGGCACGGACGAAACGGTCGCCCCGGCGCACGCTGCGGCCGTCGGGCCCGATCTCTTCGAGGAACAAGTCGGTGTTGTCGATCAGGCCCGCGGTGACCCCCCAGGCAGCATGCCCGTTGTGCCCGGCGGGCACCGCGGGGGCACCGGGGAAGGAGGCTCCCGCCAGCGCCCAATCGGGAGTGACGATGTGGAGCAGGTACCAGTGCGGTGGCAGCATGGGAGGGAGGTGGGGGTCGTTGGCCACCAAAGGCCTCCCCGTCCGGGTGCGGGATCCGGCAACCGCCCAGTTGTTGGATGCCCCGCCCATCCCCAGCGCCGCGGCGAGCCGCGCCGCGTCTTCCGCCAACCGGTCGGCTACCCGGCCGGCCGCCTCGCCGGGACGGTCCGATGCGGGCTGCCACTCCGGGTAGGCCGGGTCGAGGGCGAGTAGGGCTTCGAGGCCATCGAGGCTGAGGACCTTCAGGCGAGCCAGTTCCACGTCCCAGTTCGAGGCGAGGGCGAAGGCCTGGAGGGCCAGGTAGCCCAGGGCGTCGGCCGCCTGATACGGGGTGGGTCGGGAGCGGAGCAGGGCGAACTCATGAGGCTTGCGCCTCAGGCCGGCGTCCGCCCCGGTGGCCACCCCGAGGGCGTAAGCGTCGGCGAGCCGGCGATGTTCCGGAGAGAGGGCGGCCCGCGCCTCCTCGCCGTAGCGCCGGAAGCCGATGCGGCGGGAGAGGCGGTCGAGAGGCAGGCCCGCGGGCCCGATGAGGGCGGCCAGGGTGCCCCGCACCAGGCGCAGGCGGGTCTCGATCTGGAAGGAGCGGTCCTGTCCGTGGCAGAAGCCGACGGCGAACCAAGCATCGGCATCGTTGTCCGCGGCGATGTGGGGGATGCCGAAGCGATCGCGGGAGATCTGCACCGCTGCACCGACCCCGCGTACCCGTAGCGTCCCCTCCACAGTGGGCAGGCGCTTACCGAGCGCCCGCAGTGCCAGCCTGGGCCAGTTCACCATGCCACGATGCTATCCGGGGTGGCGGGGCGAGGGGGTATCGTGCGGGTCACGGGCCTCATCGGAGGGGATACATGCGCGACGTGGTGACCGCCATCCTGGGCGGCGGCCAGGGTGCTCGCCTTTGGCCGTTGACCCGCGACCGGGCCAAGCCGGCGGTGCCGGTAGCCGGGAAGTTCCGCCTGATCGACGTGCCCATATCCAACAGCCTGCATGCCGGCATCGACCGCATCTTCGTGCTGACCCAGTTCAACTCGGCCAGCCTGCATCGGCATATCGCCCAGACCTATCGCTTCGACATCTTCTCCCACGGCTTTGTCAACATCCTGGCGGCCGAACAGGGCCTGGAGAACCGCGACTGGTATCAGGGCACCGCCGATGCCGTGCGCCAGAATCTGCGCCGTCTCGTCGATCAGGATCCTGCGGACGTCGTGATCCTCTCGGGAGATCAGCTCTACCTGATGAATCTCGAGGGTCTCATAGATGAGCATCGCGCTCGAGAGGCCGACCTCACCGTGGCGGTCAAGCCGGTCAGCCCCGAGGAGGCCAAGGCTCTGGGAATCCTGCGCCTGGATCGCGACAGCCGGCTGGTGGAGTTCGTCGAGAAGCCCCAGGACGCCCCGACCATCGAACGCCTCACCCTGGATGAGGCCACGGTGGCCGCCTCCGGAGTGGATGCCGACCCCGGTTCGCTGCTGGCCAGCATGGGGATATACGTCTTTCGCACCGGTGTGCTGCAACGGCTGCTGCGCGACTACCGGGGCGACGACTTCGGGCGCGACCTAATCCCCCAGGCGGTGCGCGACCTCGCGGTCTACGGCTACCCGCACCGCGGCTACTGGAGGGATATCGGGACCATCGGCTCGTTCCATCAAGCCAGCTTGGAGTTGACTCATCAGCTGCCCGTCCTCAACCTCTACGACGCCTCGTTCCCCATCTTCACCCGGCCCCGGTTCCTGCCGGGGAGCAAGGTCACCGACTGCCATGTCTACGAGGCGATCCTCTGCGACGGCAGCGTGATCGAGGGCTCTCGGGTGACCTCGTCGATCGTGGGCATTCGGGGTGTTGTGCGCTCCGGGTCGGTGCTGGAGCGGACTGTGGTGATGGGCGCCGACATGTTCGAGGATGCCCCGCCTCCGGGAGTGCCCGCCGTCGGCATCGGCCACGGCTGCTACGTCCGCAACGCCATCGTGGACAAGAACGCTCGCGTTGGGGACGGCTGCCGCCTGTTCAACGAGGCCGACCTCTGGGAAGCCGACGGCGACGGCTGGTACATCAGGGAGGGGGTCATCGTGGTGCCGCGCAACGTGGTGATCCCGCCCGGGACGGTGGTCTGATGCGCCTCGCCTTCCTCGCCGCCGAGTTGGCGCCCCACGTCCAGGTGGGCGGCCTGGGCGACGTCGCCCGCTGGCTTCCCCGGGCGCTGGCGGCCGGGGAAGACGAAGTCGCCGTGTTCCTGCCCGCCTACGACGTTCTGGATCCCAAGGGCTTGGCGATCAGGCCGGTGGCGGGCGTCGATGAGTTGGATCTCGGGCCTCTGGGGACGGCCCGGGTGAGCACCCTGGGTGATCCGGGCCCCGGGGCGCCCACGGTGTACCTGGTCGATGCCCCACAGTGGTTCCGGGCCGGGGCGGCTTACCCCGGCGATGAGGACCACTTGCGCTTCGCCGCCTTGGCCGCCGCCGTGCCGGCTCTCGGCACCGCCCTCGGCTGGGTGCCCGACCTGGTGCACGCCAACGACTGGCACACGGGCCTGGCCGCCCTCTACTTGGCCCGCTCGGGTGAACCCTGGTCCTCGCTGCCGGTGGTCTTCACCGTCCACAACCTGGCCTATCAGGGAGTCTTCCCCGCTTCGGACCTTTCCCGCCTGGGGCTGGAGGGCTTGGCCGGGCGCTTCGACACGGGGGATCTAGCCGCCGGCTGGCTCAACTGCCTGAAGACGGGCATCGCCACGGCCACCGTGGTCACCACGGTGAGCCCTTCCTTCGCCCGGGAGATGATGACCCCGGAAGCGGGCATGGGCTTGGACATGGTGCTGGCCGCCCGCGGGGATCTGCCGGTGGGGATCCTCAACGGCATCGGCGACGATTGGGATCCGCTAACCGATCCTCACCTGCCCTATCGCTACGAGGTGGGCGACCTGGAGGGCAAGGCGGTGAGCACGCGGGCACTGCGCCAGCGGCTCGGCCTGCGGGAGAGGCCGGGGGTGCCGGTCCTGGGGGTGATCTCCCGCATGGACCGCCAGAAGGGGTTCGACCTCCTGCGGGAGGCGATGCCGCCCCTGCTGGCCCGCAACCGGGTGCAACTGGCCGCCCTCGGCACCGGCGATCCGGCGATCGAGTCGATGTTCGCTGCTTTCGCCCGGCGCTTTCCCGCCGAGGCGGCCTACGCCCCCGTGTTCGACACGGCGCTGGCCCACCTGATCGAAGCCGGAAGCGACATGTACCTGATGCCTTCGGTGTTCGAGCCTTCGGGCCTCAACCAGATGTACAGCATGCGCTACGGCACCCCGCCGATAGCCCATCGCACCGGTGGTCTGACGGACTCCATCGAGCCCTGGGACGGGCTCGATGGGACCGGCTTCCTCTTCACTCCTCACACCCCCGAAGCCTTCGCCGCCGCTCTGGAAGAGGCGCTGGCCGCCTTCGAGGATCGGGAGAGCTGGCGCCGCCTGGTGGCCAACGGGATGCAGCGCGACTTCTCCTGGGCGGGGCGTGCCGCGGAGTACCGCGCCGTCTACCAGCGGGCCATCGAGCAGCGGGCGATCGGGTAGGCCCCCAGGAATGCGCCTACGCGAATCGGGAGGGGCGGGCGCCCCTCCCGATTCTCATCCGTCGAGACTCGTGGCAGCCGAGTCCCTAAGTAGTCGAGTCTCTCAGTAGTCGATGCGCACGAACACGGTCACGACGCCGGCCCCGTCCCGTCCGGAGGCTCCCACGGCCAGAGAGTGCAGCGGGGCCAACGCGGCTGCTTCGTCCGCCTCGGTGCCGAGGCTGGCTAGCAGCGCTGTGAGGTCCAGGTACATCAGCGGGGAGGCACCCGGCGGCAGCCCGGCGATCGCCTCGCCGAAGCGTGCCGAGCCGGCCAGCTTCGGCCCTCCGGCCAGCAAAGCTGCGGCGTAGCTCTCGTGGGTGGTGATCACCATGTTGCTCCCGGCCATGCCGAAGAGCGCGACGTCGCTCATCCCGTCGGATAGGGCGTAGAGTGTGCCGCCTTCGTAGGGTCGCGGCGACGCAGGCATCTCGCTCAGCGCGGCGATGCCCTGAGCCATGCGGTCGACGGTGGCCGCCATGGCACCGGCGTCCCTGACCCCCATTACGGCCATGAGGCCCAGGTTCACCTCGGACCCCTCGACCAGGGAACCGGCGACTGCCGGCAGGAACGCCACCCCCGCCTCGCCGGTCAGCTGGGCGATCAGGTCGTTCTCCAGGTCGATCCCCAGCATGACCCCGAGCAGTTGGAGGGTGTCTTGGATGCCGGGTTCACCTTCCTCGACGGGCATCTGGGCCAGCACGTCCATGAGGCCGTCCCAGGCGGTCCCAACATCGAAGGGCCCGATCCCCAAGAAGCCCACTGAGTCGGCGGGCAGCTGGTCCGGAAGGCGGCTCTCC
>Ga0209164_1002922_pt1 | contig 17016 bp, 9 predicted proteins | sample MTBNYHSulfiMetaG_FD_187458 | JGI IMG/M metagenome (GOLD analysis project Ga0209164, IMG submission 187458) | Enrichment culture microbial communities from rom New York Harbor, USA that are MTBE-degrading - MTBE-NYH (New York Harbor Sulfidogenic)... | ecosystem: Environmental > Aquatic > Marine >...
CAGGACCTGAAAGACAGAATCCTCAAGGGTATGAATGAAATCAATGCTGAGCCAGTCGTCCATCGCTGGAGAAAATTCGAATTCGCAGACATTTGATTGTCTATTTTTTGATGAAACGTACTACTAGATCGGAGCTATGTCGATGCTTTCTTCGGATAAATAAGAGCGACTTAGGGCCCACGATAAGGTCGTTCAAGCTTCGTATGCCACAGCAAGTTACCTTCTGGATAACTCACTAAATCAGTGGTTTCCAAAACGCAACATAACTGCCATCTCTGGCAGGCTTTGGATGCTAATAAATCATGCAATATCAATAAGATATGGTCTCATAAAAGAATCAGCGGGGTGAAGACCTCACAGGCCTCCACCCCTTTCTGATTCGGTTACGCATAGATGTTTTCGATCCATCTCATGGCTTCGGTATCAGGAACTTTTCCGCCGCAAAATGACCTTGCTAACGGTCTCGATGGGAACACCCGACCTGGAGGCATATGTTGCGGCATGTCTCCTGAGATCATGCGGCCGCAGCCGAATCCCAACTTTCTCCCCTGCCTTCTTGACCATTGTCCTGGCAGCTTCATAGGATATGGGGAAGATCCTCTGATGGGGTTGAATCCCTTTGTCCCTGATGTATTCCTTGAGTCTATCCGCCACCTTTTGTGGGATAAATACGTGCTCCCGCTCCTTGCCGCTTTTGGGGTCCCTCAGCGTCAGTTTCCGGTCATGGACGTCCATCGCTTTCAGTTTCAGGACCTCACCCACTCTCATCCCGCCACGGGCCATGAGTTCCAGCATGAGGCGGTTCCTCAATTTCTTGGTTGTGAAGATTATTTCATCAATGACGTCTTTTTCGATGATCTCCCAGGAGACGATGGGCCTGGCCCGGAACATCTTCCTGAGCATGGGGCTGTCGCAGGGGCTGCGAAAATCATTATTGATATTGGCTTTGATGAAGTTGAAGAAGGCTGAGAGGCGGGCATACTTGATGCGTTTGGTCTGTTGTTTTCGGCCTTCGGTGATCCCGTTCAGGAACTCAAGAATCTCGTCAGTGGTGATGGTCCCGATGCTTCTTCCCCCAAAATCCTGGCTGAATCTGGAGAAGAGGGCCTCATACGACTTGACCGTATTTTTTTTGTGAGTTGAACCTGTGGTACTCCAGCCATAGTTTTCCCGCTTCTTTGATTTCCATTTTTTGTCCTCCTTGTGTTCAGGTTAACGATGCTGTGCTGTTCCCAATAACAATATGATATTTTTGAAGGAGGTGCAAGAAGGTGTGCAAAACTGGTCCCGGACTATACACAAGTCACCGCCTGTACGGCGGTAAGTGACTACAACATATGGTGCTGTTTGGTAAGGTCTCAGAAACTATAGAAGGACAGGGTGCGTAGGCTGTATGTCAGGTTGAGAAAACCTTTTGATATCTGATAAAGCACATCTTAGGGCATAGAGAAACAGTTTGTCGGCCATGACTGACCATGACTTCTCAGCTTTTGAACCTGCCAGCCAAAAGACGGGACAACAGTATCCCCGTGAATCAGGGCTATGAGCAGCCAACTTCTGGGCACAGAGAAAGCAGCAGTCAAGATCATAAAAATTGCGAGTTACATCTCCTTGCTAATCTTCTACAATTACCTCAACCGAATCCATACCCCACCACGGTCCCGAGGGACTGCCGTCCGCATCATCAACCGCAAAATAAAAGGTATAGCTTCCCACCGGCAGAGGCATGTTGAACACCTGCAGCGGGGAAAGGCTAAATAGAGGCATCTGGATGCACGCATGGATGCCGGATTGCCAACCGGTCGGGTACACATATGAGAACCAGTCACCCGGTGACGCAAACGGCGTTCGGACGACGATCCACCAATCGGCGTTGTGACCGGCCTTGTCGCCCGCATCGAGGCTGATGGTAACAGAGACAGGATCATTGGGCGTCACGATTAAAGGACCATCCTGGCCGTTCGCCTTAATGTCCGGGCTCGGGGGTCCGATATACTCATAGGCCCCCATATCATAGCCTGACCCCTGGGGCCTCGTTGTCCCTACTATATCCGTGGCAGGTGCATCGGTCGATGTGCCCGCGTCAATGCAGGGAGAAGATGAGGTTAGCTGGTAATCACCGCCTCCGACAAAAAATGGATCCGAGTTGAGGTTTCCGGTCCCTGAGTAGCCGCCTTGTATGTTGCAGTATGTTGCTGTAAAGATCCCATCGCCACCAAGCTGTTGTGTATTATTTGCCCAGACAATGCTATTCGTCGCCGTAACATGGCATGATGATTCAACATAAATACCTGCACCCGAATCTGCCGTATTCCCGGCAATCGTACTGCTGTGGATTTGCCCGCTTGAAGCCTGGGCCAAGTAAATGCCGCCTCCATGCAGGGCCTGATTGCCGGAAATCAGGTTATTAACAATGACCCCGTCGGAATTGTAAAGATTGATGCCGCCGCCCCACGTCGCGCCCCTGTTATCCTGTATGAAATTTCGCCGTATCTGAACATTTGAGTATATGCATCGAATTCCGGCGCCGAGAAAACCTGTACCGCCAAGAACATTATTGGAAATGGTATTGCCGGTAACTGTTAGGGAGTTGCAGCGCTCAATAACGAGCCCGCCGCCCGAACCGGCTGCGGTGGTGTTGTTATGAATGTGGTTGCTTAGAACGGAAAGGTTGGCGTTGTAAATCATGATGCCTCCGCCGTCAATACTGGCCGTATTCTCAGTGATTATATTGCCGGTAACCGTACCCGAACACTCGTGAAAAAAGCTGATTCCCCCCCCGCAGCCATTGCTGCCACTGGATTGGTTGTTTTGAATTGTGTTACCCGTAAGGGTGACGTTTGACGCGATGACACCTATACCGCCACCCCAGTCACCTCTTGCGATGTTATGCATCACAATATTGTTTTGGATGGTAACAGCGCTGCAGTCATCTATGGCAATCCCACCTCCCACACCCGTAACATCCCCATTCTGTATGACAAACCCATCGACGGCAACGTTGCTCACATAAACTATGTTAACAACTCTGCCTGAATTCCCTCCATCGATCGCGGTAATATTTGTGGCGGGGTCCCGCACGGTTCCTCCATTGGAAGGATAGCCGCCATAGAGGGTAATATCGCTATAACCATAAATATTAATATGTTCATTGTAACTGGCTGCCGCGACATGAACCGTGTCGCCTTCCACAGTCGTCTCAGCCAGATCGATGGCCCGCTGAATCGTCGCCAGGGCATGCCCCTCCCCCCAGGCATCGCCCGGATTGGAATCGCTTCCGGCATTTTGCTGGACATAAAAATCCTGCGCGAAGACCACGCCTGCCGCCGTAAAAATCAGCAGCGACAATAGAGCGACACTGAGCTTTGCCGTAACTCTTTTCATTGTTGACCCCTCCTTAATTGGTGGTCATGACATCTTGCGTTTCGATGCGCCCGCCCGGTAACAGGCACTCAGGATCTTCTTCATCCCTTTCCAGCCGCCTCTCTTTTTGTACCTACCCTTTTATCCGCATTCCAGAATGGCATTGTATCTCTCCACCTGGAGGTCAGTTATCTTTCCGATGTCCTTTTATGTTCAGTTCAGTTCCCATAGCAAAGACGTCATTTCCAGAGCTACCCCATACAGCATAAAGCTTGTTCCCCTGAAGCAGAGGACTCTGCCATTCCCAGGAAGCATCACCGAAATTCGGCAATAAGAATAGGAGACTGCAAGACCATGAAAATGCAGCAAACAAATGCCTAAAGCTTTTCATGACACACCTTCCATCATTAAAGAGCAACACTGACAAATATGACCGGCCCTCTTAACGTGACCTTGATGATGTCACACTCGACATCCGGCTGTCATTCAGAAACAGTATGCTTTAAGAGCGGTTCAGTGGGGAATATGAAGACCCGTGGCTTTTCACGCCCTCCTTGCGATGGGTTTGGCTTTGTCTGGAAAAGGTGTTGAGCTCCCAACAGGCAGATAATGCCCATCAGGAGCAGAGCATATCCATTTTGAGGTGAATTTTCATAAGATAACCTCCCGGATAGAGGTTTGATGACTATTGGCTGGATGTTGTTAGAATAATGATAAAAATTGGGTTATGTCAAGGAAAATCGAGGCTTCAGGAATCGTTGCGTGTTCATTTAGGAACTCGTGTGGGTTGAATGTATCCTCAAATCTTCGGAATCCGGGGTGTGCAAAGATCTTCTGGAAGTCTCACAAATTCGGCACCACCGTAAACGTGATATAACTGCCATGTCGGTCAGCATCTAAGGACTAAACTACCAAGGCATATCGGGTAGTTACGTAGTTATCTCGCAATGACTAATGGTGACGTGCTTGCAGGAAATCGTTCTTCCAACTTAAACAACGGGTTCAGATTTGAGGCTCTGAGAAAGGCAACCCGGCCAATTCTTCTCTGACTCTGTCCGGCTCTATTAAGGTCCCTAGGCGCACGAGGATTTCTAGGGCGCGAGTTAGGTATTTCCGCGCATGTGGGATATCTCCTCCATCCCTGTGCAATCGCCCATAATCCGCGTAGGCGAGTGCGACTTCGTTTTCCGCCCCGATCTCTTGAAATACACCGATCGCTTTTCTAAAGTGGTTACCAGCCTCTTCGGGGTTCACTTCTATGGCCGTTTCACCCAAGAGCTTGTGACCCTGCCCTATGAGGAAATTCATTCCCGCCCTCTCGGCAAGCTTTAAACCCTCACGGAGCTTTTTCTCCGCTGCGTCCCGGTCTCCGCTACGCAAAAGGGCCTCTCCAGAGCCAATTACCACGTAGATCTCAGCCGGCACAAAACGTACCGCACGATACATGGACGCCACATTTGATGCGAGCTCTACCCCTTTGACAGGATCGCCAAGCCGGCAGTGCGCCCAGACAAGGCCGGTCTGCGCCCAAACCTTATCCGCGGGTGTGGGGGCCTTTTTCACCCCCAGCTCCCCATATTCAAGTGCCTTTGCCAGATCGCCCTTCAGAGTATAGGCCACCGACAAGGCAAACGCCGCAAAAGAGGCGAGACTGTCGATTGAGTAATCATCACTGAGGTTCAGTGCTTTCTGGGCCTCTTCTACGGCCTTATCCCATTTTCCCACATGGGAATTGGCCCAAGATGCACCGGCCAGGACCAACACATAGGAACGAGGGTATCGCTCCTTCTCGATGAGGCGAAGAGCTACCTCTTTCAACGCGAACACATGAGTAAAATCCCCCTTCCACAAATGGCTCCATTGCAGGCTCATATATGCAAGGGCAAGCTCCTGCATTTCGCCCGCGGCCTCGAGAAGTTCGCAAGACCTGGTACAGCTCTCAATGCATTGATCAAGATGCCCGAACCACCATTCGCACACCCCCACCCTTTGATAGAACATTCCCAATAACTTTTGATCGCTCAACTCCGTGGCCAGGGCGCTATAACGGGTCAAAAGGTCATGATACTCCGACATCTTGAACAAGAGCTGAAAGACAAACAATTGATTGACAAGGAGGATGATCCGTCGCTCTTGATTGGACTGGGTTTCGGGCAAGGTGTCGAGAATCTTCATCGCCTTTTCAAAATGGGCCATGGCCTCCTGTAGGGCATGGACCCTGGCGGCCTTCTGGTTGGCCAGATCAAGATATTCCACTGCCTTCTCTCGATTATCGCTCAGAGCATAGTGATGGGCTAGGATTTCATACAGCTCTTCCCGCCTCTCGCGGTAGATCTCCTCAATGGCTCTCCCGATCTTTTCATGCATTTCCTTTCTTCGTTGAACCAGGAGGCTGTTATAGGCCACCTCCTGTGTCAAAGCATGCTTGAAAATGTACTCCAACTCCGGGAACAGTGTTTTCTCATGGATGAACTCCAACCCCTGAAGGTTTAGGAGGTGGGACTTCAACTCTTCCCGCATTCCGGTAATCGTCTGGAGGATCCGAAAGGCGAACTCCCTACCGATAACCGATGCCACCTGCATTATCCGTTTCAGGCTATCATCCAACCGGTCGATTCGAGCCGCGATAATCCCCTGAATCGTATCTGGGACCTGGATATCAGAGGCCTTTCTGCTCAATACATAGCGGTTTTCCCTTCTTTCAATCGATCCGCTTTCAAGCAAACTGTGCGTGAACTCCTCCATGAACAGAGGGTTTCCTGCCGCACGGTTGAGGATCAAACCCTTCAGTTCCGGCTCGACTTCAGTCCCTTCCAGGATGGCCTGGACCAGCTCACTGCTGGACTGAATGGTTAGCTGGTCCAAGCCAATTCGGTTGTAGTAGGATTTGCTTCCCCATGTATGGGTGTATTCCGGCCGATAGAGGAGGATCAGAAGGATCTTAGCAGTGGGGAGCCATCCCGTAAGATAATCCAGGAAATCTTCAGAGGTCTTATCGACCCAGTGGAGATCCTCGATCACCACCACAAGGACCCTTTCCTGACTCCGGTGGATCAGCAGGTCCCGGATAGACTCGAAGGTCCTCTCCCTCCTCTGCTGAGGCTCCAGCCTTAAATACTCCTCATCATCCACCTTAAGGGATAAGAGCTCTTGAAACGACGGGATAGCTCTGCTCAGCTTGGCATCAAGACCCGTGGTATTTTCGGCAATTTTCTTTTTGATAATCCTTTCCCGGTCGCCCTCCTTTATACAGAAACAGGACTTGAGTATTTCCCGGATAGGCAGATAGGCCATGGATCTCCCGTATTGGAGGCAGCGCCCCTCCAGATAGATGAAATCGTCCTTTGATAACCGGCTCCTGAATTCTAGAAGCAGCCTCGACTTGCCCACTCCCGCCTCGCCCACCACGCCTACGACCTGACCTGAACCTGCTTTTGCCTTTTCATATGCCTGTGTAAGAGCGGCTATGGAGTTTCTGCGTCCCACAAACTTGGTGAGACCTCTGGCTGCTGAGGCTCCAAGTCTCGTTTCCACCTCACCTGCCTTTATGAGCTGGTAGGCCTCAACAGGGGATGTTTTCCCTTTCACCTGGATCTTGCCTTTGGATGCAAACTCGAAGTAGTCCCTCGCAAGTCTGTAGGTGTTCTCGGATACCAGCACGGTGCCCGGTTCGGCATGGTTTTCCATGCGGGCGCCCAGATTGGCGGTGTCGCCCTGGGCCGTGTAATCCATCCTAAGATCGTCACCAATTGAACCCACAACGACCGGACCGGTATTAAGACCTATCCGCATTTTGAACGCTATTCCATAATTTCTCTTGAGCTTTTCAGCGTAGGGGACCAAAGCCTTCTGAATGGCCAGGGACGCATGACAGGCCCTCTGTGCATGGTCTTCGTGGGCAATGGGTGCACCGAAAAGGGCCATCACGCCGTCTCCGGTAAACTGGTTGATGGTACCCTCGTAACGGTGGATCTCATCCATCAGGATCTTGAAGCATCCATCCATCATCTGGTGCACTTCCTCGGGGTCCAGCCTTTCAGAAAGGGAGGTAAAATCGGCCACATCAGCAAACAAAACCGTCACCAGCTTTCGTTCCCCTTCGACAGAACTCCGCGTAGTGAGGATTTTATCGGCCAGGTGTTTGGGTGTGTAGGATTGGGGTTGGGCGTAATCGATGGAAGGGGTTTCTTTAGGCCCCATTAAGGATTGTCCGCATTCATCGCAGAATCTCGTGCCCGGAGTATAGGGATTTCCGCACTGCGGGCAGGCAAGTTCCAGTTTGGTCCCGCACTCTTTGCAGAATTTGGCCCCCTCACGATTCTCGAACTGGCATTTCGGGCATTTCATTGTTCACACCCTCCAGATCTAAAGAAAGTTCGACTTGGGAGACAGGAAGGATCAGACTCTTGGCTTTAATTCGTTTGAGTATAGGTGATACTGGCTTTGGTGTCAATTCAGGGGAATCTTCATATACTCGGAACTTACCATCTGGATAACTCACGGTTTCAGCACCATCGAATTTGGCAGCATAACTGCCATGTTGGGCAGGCTTTTGACTCTAAAATATGATGAGACATCATTTAGGCGACTGGGCAGCCGACTGTAGAAGGGCCTGAAAATAGCCGCCCACCTCCGGCGGAACCGAAGTGAACCTGATTTCTCCAATCTTCTTGTTTTCGCCTATGTGCGCGATCAGTTTTCCGTAGAAGTCCCTTGCAGCCAGTTCCATGGGCACATTCTGTAATTTCATTTTAAGGTTGGTCATAAGATCTACCGGATCATCCAATTCAATCTCGGCGCTTGTTCCGGAAAATCGCATCATACGCCCCCCTTTATCTACGTGCTTACCGTCGAGAGATGTGTACCGTAGCGGAATCGGCTTTAGTAGGGTGGCCATTGCTGACTTTTTGCCCTTCAACGCCAGGTTATACTGGCCTCCGATACCCCCCACATCGTAAATTGTAAGGGGAGCCTCAGCCCCTTTTGCGCGGAACTCCATTCTCTCGTCGATGCGAAGAACCTCACCGGCCTCCCGCCTCACCGAATCAGAAATGAGAATCTGTCCCCCAACGGTGTATGACTCGATGCGGCTCGCCATATTTACGCCACTTCCCACCACGCCAAATTTGGCACGCTCCTCGGACCCAATGTTGCCGACAACAACCTCAGCCGTATTCAAACCGATTCCCATCTCCAGCTGCGGCAAACCCTCACGTATGTTTTCCTTATTCACTTCCTGCATGGCGTTTTGCATTTCGATCGCGCATGCAACAGCGGCCTGTGCATGATCTTTTACTTCCAAGAACGCCCCAAATGATATGAGGAGTGAATCCCCGATAATATCGTGTATCGTGCCGTGGTACATTTTACAGATCCGCATCATCACATCGAAGTAGCGATTGAGAAGCACCATCACTTGCTCAGGTCCGAGTCGTTCTGAAAGAGGTGTGAACCCCCTCAGATCAGACATTAGGATTGTCAATTTACGTTTTTCACCGCCCAACCGTATTGCATCGGGGCTTTCGATCATGGTATTCATTACATTTTCAGAAAGATAACGGCCAAACATCTTTCTGAGAAATTCAGACATTTCTTTTTCTTTGGTTATAAATTTTCTTTGCTGTTTTATGAAGAAGCAGATCGTGGAGTAAATGAATAACATCACGATCCCCAGAACGAGACTGATGACATAGAAGTATTTCCTTGCCTCAAGCATGAGTCCATCTAATGGGACCATCAAAGAGACAATGGCTCTGATCCGGCCGACTTCTTCAAAATAACCGTCCTTATCGCCGTATCTACTCACTATGTCATTCGGGGTATTTTTGGGGTCTCCGTGGCATCTCATGCACGATTCTTTATTTTTCCCAATCGGTATGGCTTTATACAGATAATTTTCGCCCCCTTTTTCTATGATATCCTCAAAGCCTTCGATTTCAGCCTCATTAAACTTCCTGATCAACTCTTTTTCTAAGTCATCGGCCTTATTTAAGGGGTTTCGGGGATTCGTGGCGGCAAGTTTGTAAACATAGGGTCTTCGTCCTGCCTTTTCCTGTTCTTTCATCAAATAGCCATGGGTGTTTCTGGTGATGAAGGTAAACGAAAGTATCTCAGGTGCAAAGAAATCCTTGCGCAGGATATTTTTCCTTTGCAGCTCATATATCACAGGTTTTTGGATCTCCTCGATGTATCCGTGTTTCGCCCTGTGTTCCATCAGCATACTCTCTATACGTTTTTTAGCTTCATTTAGCGCGTAGTCATTCGTGTATTTGTATACCAGGGAAGAGAGCAATACAAAAGAGACGATAAATATGATCGTTATGATCGTTAATGTATGTTTTCCTGCCAAAAAAGAGCTGGCTTTCTCGATCATATCGAATACCTCCCGTCGCAATAGAGATAACAAGGAGATGATTTCATCGGCGCTCAGAAATACGACACGTTAATATAGGCTTTAAGTGGAGAATGAAGACCCGTGGCTTTGTGTCCTCATCTCACGATGGGTTTGGCTTTTCTTCGAATGGATTTGAGCTCCCAACAGGAACACATCATCCTATTGGGAGATGGGCATGCACATTCTGCAGGGATTTTTCATGGCTAACCTCCTGGATAGAGGTTAAATGACGGGTTGTTTTGATCTTATTGATCTAAAGATAAAAAGTGGTTTATGTCAAGGAAAATCGGGGCTTCAGGAATTGTTGCGAGGTTATTCACGAATTCGCGTCTGTCAGGCGTCTGAAATGGAATCTTCGTGATTTATGACGTCCATGGATCTTTTGGAAAGCTCAAGGATTTCGGGGCACCAGAAACGTGACATAACTGCCATCCGGCCCAGTCCTTTTTCGAATAAACAATGTGTAATATCGATGAGATAAACCCCGAGAGATGAGTTTTTTGTTTTGTCGGATTTTGGAAGCGGGGCATTTTTGAAAGTTTGACAGGAGTTTCCCAAGGACGGATGGTGTGAACATTCGATCAAGGCAACCGCCTATCCCATACCTTCTTGATGACATCGTAACGCGATCCGCTTTCCAGGTCTTATTCTCACATTGATGAGGCGGATTCCTTTGGGGATCTCATATGCCATCCACAAAAAGGCATGTGACACCAATTGGATAAATGCCATTGCAGGGCACCCAGGAATAGCTCTGCCCATGACAGATATGGAGCGACTCAACCTTCTCAAAAACCATAAAACACCTATCTGCCGGCCTTACGGCTCCCTGCTATTTTAGCGACCAATTCGGCTTGACATCTAACCCTCTTTGGCTTTTAATTAAATTGAATCATATTTATCCTAATGACTTAAGACAACCCAACAGCACAACCCCAACCTTCTGAGAGGAAATCATGCTTACATGTCTCCAGAGGGTGGTGAAATTTGAGCCTCCGGTGGATCACTTTGTCCACTCGGAGGCTTTTTGGCTTTAAGGGGGATGGCCCGGTGACAGAGGAAAGGAGCAAACGTAAGCTGGCGGCGATTTTCAGTGCTGACGTTAAGGGATACAGCCGTCTAATGGCCGATGACGAAGAGGCCACTGTTCGCACTATCAGTGCCTACAGAGATTTGATGACAGCACTTATTCAAGAATACCAGGGCCGAGTGGCGGACGCCAAGGGTGATAACGTTCTGGGCGAGTTTCCCAGTGTGGTGGATGCGGTCCGGTGCGCAGTCCGTGTTCAGAAAGAACTGGCAGAGAGAAACGCCGGTCTTCCGGCACACCGTAGAATGGACTTTCGAATCGGGATCAATTTGGGGGATGTGATTGATGAGGATGGAACGATCTACGGAGATGGGGTCAATGTGGCTGCCCGGTTGGAGAATCTGGCCGACGGGGGAGGCATTTGCATTTCTGGCACAGCCTTTGACCAGGTTAAGAACAGGGTGTCGGTGGGATACGAGTATCAGGGAGAACAAAATGTAAAGAACATTCCTGATCCAGTCCGGGTATACAAGGTGTTATTGGATGAGGGCGCCGCTGGAAAAGTGAAAGGCGAGGGAAAGATACGGCAAACAAATCGATGGATGGCAGCTGCCGCAATTGTCACCCTGGTAGTGATCGGGGGGCTCGTCTGGAACTTCTATTTTAGAGCGGATATCGAACCAGCTTCTCTGGAGAGGATGGCGTTCCCATTACCTGAAAAACCTGCCATTGCCGTGCTGCCCTTTGTGAACATGAGCGGCGATCCCGGGCAGGAGTATTTCAGTGATGGTACTACAGAGGAGATTATTACGGCGCTTTCCAAGGTTCCAGGCCTGTTTGTTATCGCCCGGAATTCTACATTCATGTACAAAGGAAAACCGGTCAAGGTCCAAGAGGTGGCGAGAGAATTGGGAGTCCGCTATATTCTGGAAGGCAGTGTCCGAAAGAGCGGCAACAGGGTTCGCATCACAGCACAGCTCATCGATGCCATGGATAGCAACCATTTATGGGCAGAACGATACGACAGGGAGCTGAAAGACGTATTTGCTGTGCAGGATGATATCACCAAGAGAATTGTCGTTGCCCTTCAGATAAAGCTGACCGAGGGAGAGCAAGCCCGTCTCTCCGGAAAAGGCACCAATCAACTTGAGGCCTATCTGAAAGCGCTTCAGGCGCGAGAACAATTCTATCGCATGAATCGGCAAGGCAGCATGCGTGCCAGAGAGTTGGCTGAGGAGGCGATTGAGACAGACCCGGCGTATGCAGCGCCTTATGTGATTTTGGCCTTAACTCACATGATGGATTTTTGGTTCAAGTTTACTGACTCCCCGGGAGAATCCATCAGGTTAGCCGATGAAGCGATTGGAAAGGCCCTTTCCCTTGATGACTCCGATCCCGGCGCTTATGTCGGATTATGTATGTTGCATATCATGCGAAGGGAGCATGATAAGGCCATCGAAGCAGGCAAGAGAGCCGTGGCGCTGAGCCCAAGTGGCGCCTCAGCCTACAGCGCGTTCGCAACGGCTCTGAGCTATGCAGGCAGGAACGACGAAGCGATAACGTTTCACAGGAAGGCCATAACTTTTAACCCTTTTCCCCCAAGTATCTATTTCCGTAATCTCGGAACGGCTTACCGCCTGTCAGGTCGGTATGAAGAGGCCATAACCGAGTATAAGAAATCTCTCCAGAAGAGCCCGGACGACCTGTTCACAAACTTGGGCTTAACCATCTGTTATGTGTCACTGGGCCGCGAGGAGGAGGCGAGGGCTGAAGCTGCGCAAGTTCTCAGAATACATCCTGAGTTTTCATTGAAACATTTTGCGAAAACACTCCCCTATAAAAATCAATCGGAGATTGACTACGCCATAGCATGCCTGCGTAAGGCCGGATTGAAATGAGATGAGCTATCCATCGTACATCTGCCATGAATCAGGCGGTTAATGCAATGATATCAACCAGATGAGCATCAGTTGGAGTTGCCCACCATAATTGGTCTTTTTAACATCACCATGAATTCCATTCCCGCTTTTTCAGCCAGGAAATTGAAGATCCGGTTTTGCCGAAAACGGATTCAGCTATTTGGTGGTCCGCGCATCCCCGAGAAAGATGCTATGAACGATCAACCAAACCATCAACGAGCAGAAGGCTAGCCACTCCCAAATCACCGGCGTATTCCTGGTGATGCCTTCGATTTTTCCTATCAAGGACAGTAGAACGGCAAATATCAGATAGACGGCGACAACGGCCAAGCTCGAGAGCGGCAGTACCACCGCCAATTTACGCCGAAACTCCTGACCAGCAATAAGTGTCTGAAGGATGACCACTCCAAAGAAATACAATAATGCCGACAGCTTGTGAACTTTTAGGCTGAGTGAATGAGGAACAGCGGACAGGCCGATACTCCCAATTACCACCAGAAGACCGACCGTTAGTGCTGAAACGCTGAATGCTCGACCTGCACCCAAATGAGCGAACAGAAGAACCAATAGTACCAGAAAGAGGTATCGCACAGGGGAAATGACGAGCATCCCGGAATTGAAAACCACCTGTGGCCAGCCGGGCGTAGCCCCGATATCGCTCAGATAGGTCGTATGCACTGAGAACTCATGGCCTTGAATATACAGAAGGGTCGACCAAAGGACTGTCCCGACGCCCAGGAGGACACCGATGATTCCTACAATTCGTAACGATTTTGCCAAGAAGATGGATGGTTCATCGGAATACATAAAAATGCCCTCGACTCGAAGTTTGCGATGCCAGATCGGTCCCTGTAGCCGAATACAGCGGAGAAGGCGCGGCTATAAATCGTCGCGGGTAAACGGGTTGTTCGGTTGCTTATCTGTATTTGTCACAAAATGCAGTGGTCACTTCCCAGAGATCTGCAGACAGCAGCTCCTCCACCTTGTCTCTAATCTTTTTGGGGACAGTCCCGTAGAAAGCCTCAGCCACTCCGCCTGTAATGCAGGCGAGGGTGTCGCTATCCCCTCCCAGGGAAATCGCGTTGCGGACGGCATCTTCGTAGGAATTCGAGTCGAGAAATGCAACCATCGCCTCCGGCACGGTGCCCTGACAGGAGATATCGAAGGAGTAGAAGGGGCGGATGTCATCCACGGTGCGGTCAAGGTCGTAGGCAAAAAGGTCTTTGATGCGTGATCGGATGGCTTCTTTGTTGTGAGCCGTTCGGGCGAGGTAGATCGCCAGTGCGGTTGCCTGTGCCCCCTTGATCCCCTCGGGATGATTGTGAGTGATTTCTGCCGTCATCCTCGCCTGGCGAAGGACCTCGTTCTCGGTTGAGAAGGCAAACCCGACTGGACTCACACGCATAGCGGAACCGTTGCCCCAACTGTTGTAAGGCTCTGAATCGTCCGAGTGAAGCCACCGGCTGAAAGATCCACCGTACCCGGCATAGGGATAGTGTCGCCCGAGCCTCCTGACCGAATCAACATACGTCCCTCCCGAGAGAATCGCCTCGGCCACTGCCACGGTTAGCACCGTATCATCTGTGAAGGTGCAGCGGTCATTGAAGAGGGGAAAATTTTTGGTCTTGATCGGTCTGTGTTCGTACACTGAGCCGATGATATCTCCGGCGATTGCTCCGATCATTAAAGTCTTCTCCCAAGTTGAAAGGACGGTTGAGCGAGAGCCCGCGGTATAAGGATCCATTCGCACACCTTATCCGCGCGAGAGCCGGCTCGAAGTATAGCGATTGCATATCAGATTTAGCACAGAATGGGTCAAGACTGCAATTTGAAACGACTTACGTTTTCAAAAGCAACCGTTTCGTTGATGGCTGGCCGTTCGATCAGTTTAAATTAAGATTCTACTGGCCATGATGAGCGAGTAGGGTGTCATAATAAGGCCGATAAAGCTACATGTGCAACAGGACTTACCTTCTGGATATAGATTCAGCACCACACAAAACGTGTGTTATCTGCCATGTCTCAGCTAATAAAATACCTTTAAATATCGGCATAATAGACTCCAAAAGAATTGTCTGGAGTGAAGACATCTCACTCTTCGACCCTGAATCAATGAGGTTACTCATACAGATTTTCAATGATACGGACTACTTGTATTTTTTTAAATCATACTTGTTAGCCAAAGCAGCTCTTTCATCATCAGGAATAGATCTCATATACCCTTTCCATCCGGGACACCAACTAATGTGCCATTTCCATAAACGTCCTAAAATCGATTTGGAATTATTGTCATATTTTGCCCTAAAACTACATTTTTCGCAGTTGTTTGAAGACATTAGGGATTCTCCTTGTTCTTGCAATGATGGATATTAGATCTTTCATCTTTCTGCGCTTCTCAAAACGCGCCCTTTCTTGCATAATGGTAGCCCGCTGGATAGGCAAGACGGAGTTCTGAATGCTGATGGAATCATAAAGAAAATCGGGGGCAGAGCACTCAGATTTCGGATATAATCTTGACGTTCAGCGTGCAGAATATCTGATGCCACACACAATGTCTGAGTCCATCCTTTGTGTGGACCTGAGCCATTTATTGTTGCGAGGTTATTCACGAATTCGCGTCTGTCAGGCGTCTGGAATGGAATCTTCGTCATTTATGACGTCCATGGATCTTTTGGAAAGCTTAAGGATTTCGGGGCACCAGAAACGCAACATAACTGTCATTAGGGCCAGCCTTTAGATGCCAAACTATAATTTCATATCAGGTAGATACAGCCTTTCCTCGCACGATCTGATGAGGAAGAGATTGACCAGGAATTTCAGCGCCTGAAATTGACTTGAGTTATTCTTTGACAATTCAAGCCAGTCGTCACTTTTAGCCACAGGCGCTATGCCTTTTGACTGGTGCGGTGTTGCAAGGCTTTACAAGATTGCCCTGCCCCTGAATCAAAGGTGTTTCCTGTAAAAATCGATCTGGTCACGGACGCTCTTTTCCAGATTTTCGCCCAAATAGACATCGAAGTGTCCTATTGGATACTTTTTGATTTCAGCAAGTTGCCCCAGTATCCTGCCGGTTTCTTCAATACTCTCCACCGGGACCAACTGGTCTTTTTCGCATATTTGCAGAAGAACCGGGCAGCGAACCTCATGGGCATATTCGATGGGTCTATACTCGTCTCCCCTTACAATAATCCTTGCACATGCCTCGTTGACAAAACGACCCGACGCGAGTTGAGAAAACGCTTCATATGCATTTGATGCTGTCATCAATGCAATGCTTCCAGGCTTGCCTACAATTGGCACCTTGTGGGGTGAAAGACCAAGCCACGATCTGACCAAATCACGCTGACCATGCACGAGCATACGCAGACTGTATCCGATCGGCATGGTATCGAAAACCATCTCCGCTGATGCACGCCCATCGACACCGGGACATTGAGCCACAATGCAGTCTATATTGTGGTCTTTCGCTGCTGTCACGATGACATGGCCACCGCTCAATGAAGTTCCCCACAAGGCGATACGATCAGGGTCGATAGCCTCGAGGCCTCTGACATATTCTATTGCGGCGGACCAGTCCTCCAGTTGATCTGGAATCCATATCAACTGGCGCGGTTCTCCCTTGCTTTGGCCGAAGTACCGGTAATCAAAAGCGAGCACTGCAAAACCGGCTTTTTTAAAGAAAAAGGCGTAGTCAGCCAACATGTCCTTGGTGCCTCCCAGCCCTGATGCCATGACGATGCACGGAAGTGGCTCAGAGGCATTCTCCGGGAGGTATAGACATGCGCTTATCTCTGTTACTTTAGAATTGAAGGAGACGTCCTTTCTATTAATGAAGGGGCCCTCATCAGGTGCCTTGATTACTCTTTTCCCTTCTTGAAGCGGCTGTCCAGGGACATCAAAACCGGGAAGAAGCGCTACTGCTAAGAGATAGATGCAGGCGCCCACGACCACAATGCCAGTGAATATGAAAAACCATTTCATAATCTTCATGATTGACGGACCTCAACTGTCGAATAGAAAAGGTTGGGAATCAAATATAGGTTGGTGGGTTGCTGAAATCTACTAAAAAATGGTTCCGCCCACAATCTGAAAATGGGGACGACCGTTAATACTCAAATATCTCGGTTTTCCAGTTGGTAATCCTTTTCCTTTGCCATCTTCTCGCCGCGTTGAACAGCACAACTGACAGCAGCGGGCGTTACACCGAATCGCCTTGCCAAATCGACCATAGCCATTCCCAGCTCAGCCACAATCCAATAGCATAGTAAATCCCCGGCCATGACACGGGCCCGTTGCCTCCCTTTTCCGGT
>Ga0209164_1002924_pt1 | contig 17008 bp, 11 predicted proteins | sample MTBNYHSulfiMetaG_FD_187458 | JGI IMG/M metagenome (GOLD analysis project Ga0209164, IMG submission 187458) | Enrichment culture microbial communities from rom New York Harbor, USA that are MTBE-degrading - MTBE-NYH (New York Harbor Sulfidogenic)... | ecosystem: Environmental > Aquatic > Marine >...
CGTCACCGAGTACAAACAGATCAAACACCCTTACTACGAGGGCGCAAGGGCTCGAAAGGGGATTGAGTATTAGCGCCTCATCACTGAAAAGCCCGTCACAAAAAACAAGACACCCGGATATTTTTTGCCAGTTGTTTTCTCTGTGACCCTGTGTGCTCTGTGTGAGACATTTCCGGTCGGGGCTATGCCCCTTAGATCTTCTGTACCGCCAGTAAGGAGATGAGGCTGAAAAAGGCGCCCGCCACAAAGGGGATCCGGTAATCCACCATCCACAACAGACCGCCGAGGGCCGGCAGGAAGACGGCGGCAATGTGGTTGATGGTGAATCCCACGGCCATGCTCGGGGCAATATCTTTGGGGTCGGCCACCTTCTGGAAATAGGTCCGGATGGCAATGGCGAAATTGAAAAAGATATGGTCCAGGATGTAGAGGGCCGCCGCTACCCATGGCGAATCCGCCACCGCATAGGCCAGGAAGATAAACACCAGGGCCCCATATTCCAGCGACAGGACCTTTCTCTCACCGAATCGAATGATGCAGGTCCCGATAAAAGGGCTCAGGAAATAATTGATGAGATTGTTGACCACAAAGAGGATGGTCACCCCCTGAACCGTATAGTGGAATTTTTCGACCAGCAGAAAGACGGCAAAGGCCATGAAGATCTGCCGTCTGGCCCCGGCCATGAAGGTGAGAAAATAGAAGAGCCAGTATCGCCTCCGAAAGATCATCTTTTTGTGTTGCGGAATAATATTTCGATCCGTGGGGTTTTGGCTGAACGCCCATATGGCGGCCGCGGTGATGATCCCTCCGATGATCAGGTAGGACTCCGTAAAATCGAATAGGCCGGCAACCAGGTAGATAAAGATGCCGGTCCCGATGCTGGATGCCGCGGCGATGCTCCTGAGTTTCCCGAAGACCCAGGGCGAGGTCCGGGTGTCAAAGTACTGGAGCGTCAACGACTGGTTGGTGGTCTCGTAATAGTGAAACCCGAAACTCATGATGAGGGTGGTCGTCATGAGTCCGGCATATGTAGGGAACATGCCTGTAAGGCCCAGACCGACCCCGAGGAAAAGAATCGACAGGGCTGAAAGGCGGTGCTCTTTGATGATCAGCATCACAAAGACGGCCAGGAGGGTCAGGAATCCGGGGATCTCCCGCACCGACTGGATCGCCCCCACCTGACTCCCGGTAAGTCCGACCTGTTCAACGGCAAAATTGTTGAACAGGGTCATCCAGGCCTGGAGCCCCACGGTAGAGCTGATGGTCAATACCATCAGGAAGCGGAACATCGGTTTCTGTGGGGTCTGAATGTGCATCTGACAGGGCCTCTCTGAACGCCTGAATGTGATGAATAGATTGCGCGCTACAGGGAGTTTAAGGCCTGGACCTCAACCCGCTCCCCGGCCCCGATCGCACGGACCCCTTCCGGTATCCGGATCAGGGCATCGGCCCGGGCCTGGGACTGAAGACGGCTTTTCAACCGCTGAGGCGCAACCCACCACTCCCCATCCCGTTTTTCGAGAGTGGCGTGAAGGAACTGGGTCCAGTCCATGTCTCCCCTCACGGTTTCGGCCATGCGGGCCTCTTTGATCCGAAACGGGACGGGCGGTCTTCCCCCCATTTGAAGCAGCCCGGGCAGGGCGATCTGAAGAAAAGCCATCTCATTGGAAGGGGGCCCGCCGGGCAGACAGAACACCGCCTTTTCCCGGATCATCCCGAAGGCAACCGCCTTGCCGGGCCCGATACGGACACGATGGAACATCACCCTGCACCCCGTCTCTTCCAGGACCCGGACCGTCAGGTCCCGCTCGCTCTTCCACGCCCCGCCGCTGGTCAGGAGGACGTCGGCCCATGAGAGCATGGCGGAGAATGCCTCACGGATCGCGTCCGGATGGTCCCTGACCACGGCCGTTTTTCCCTCCATCCTGAAATGACGCAGCCAGGAATAGAGCGTCACCAGGTTGCTCGCATAGAGCTGGCCCGACTTGAGGACGCGGCCCGGGGCCACCACCTCATCCCCGGTCGCAACAACGCCTACCCGGGGCATCGGGACAACAGGGACCCGGTGCAACCCCCCGGCGGCCAGAAGGCCTGTCAGCCCGGGGGTAAGGATCTCCCCTTTGGCCGCCACACGCTCGCCGGATGCCACATCCGTTCCCTGAAAAAGCACATTGCGCCCTGCAGGGGCATCTTCGTAAAACAGGACATGGCCGTCCTCCTCACGGGCATACTCCACCGCCACCACCGCATCGGCCCCTTCCGGGAGCCGGGCCCCGGTCAGGACCTTTATGGCAACCCCCGGCTCGATCGCCTGATCGCGCAGATCTCCGGCGGCCGAGGTCCCGGCCACCCTGAGTCTGACGGGCTTGGCTTCAGAGGCCTCTTCGATGTCCTTTAAGATAACGGCGTACCCATCCCTGAGGGATGAGGCGGCAGAAGGACAGTCAACGGGCGCAAAGAGATCCTCTGCCGCGACCCGCCCGCAGGCCTCCTCCACCGGCAGGGTTACCGGCGACACCTGCTTCAGGGCGCCGAGGGTTATGGACAGGGCCTCTTTGAGTCCGATGTCGTATTCCCGGCCGGCCCGATGGTTATCTGCCATGGTCTGATTCCTTTACTGGATGCTGGATACCGGTTGAGACCTTCTTTCACATATTCCGATTCCATTTTTCTTCCGTCCGGACCCGTATCCTCGATGTTTGCCCCTTCCCAAATCAGAAAAAATGCGTCATAAGAGGGGATGACTATAGGGAAAGCGAGGCCACAAATCAAGGCCTGGTTTTTCCGCTACCCTCACTCAAGACGCATATGGAGACAACACCCTACAAATGGCGGGCTTTGATCACCGTTGCCATGGGGACCATGATGGCCACCATGGACGCGAGCATCATCACCATCGCCTTCCCTGCGCTCACAGAGGTATTTGAAAAAGACCTCGCCGTGGTCATGTGGGTCGCTGTGGCCTATATCCTGGTCAGCAGCAGCCTCATGCTCATCGTGGGCAAGATCAGCGATCTCATCGGACGCAAGCGGATCTATGCGGCAGGCATGGTCATTTTCACCCTGGGCCTGGGGGCCTGCGCCGCAGCCCGGAGCATCGAACACCTGATCCTGTTCAGGGCGATTCAGGCAGTGGGCGCCGCCATGTCCATATCGTGCGGCACGGCCATTGTGACAGAGGCCTTTCCTGCGACGGAAACCGGCAAGGGGCTGGGCCTCTTGAGCATGTCCGTGTCCATCGGCTTCATCCTGGGACCTATCCTCGGGGGGGTTCTTCTGAACTGGCTGGACTGGCGATCCATCTTCTACGTTCGGGTTCCGGCCGGAACGGCTGTCGTCATCATGGCCCTGATGCTCCTGAAAAAAGACAGCGTCCGTCTCGGCAAGGCCAGACTGGATCTGGCCGGCACCATTTCCTCATCCGCCGGCCTCTTCTGCCTTATCTTCGGAATCAGCCAGGTTAAGGCATACGGGCCGACCGCGCCTCGGGTCCTCCTCTTCATGGCCGCGGGCCTCCTCATCCTGATCCTCTTCATCCGGATCGAACGTCGCGCGGCCGACCCGATCATAGACCTGTCTCTATTCAAAAACCGCGTCTTTCTCTTTGCCGCTACGAGCCTCTTCCTCTTCTTTGTGGCGGCGCCCCCCTACGTTATGCTCATGCCCTTTTACCTGATGGAAGGGATCGGGTTCACTGCCATGGAAACAGGGCTCCTGTTAACCGTCGTCTCCATGGTCACCATCGTCAGCAGCCCCCTCAGCGGCGCCCTGTCGGACCGTATCGGAAAGGTGTGGCTTTCGGCATTCGGGGCCGCTGCAACAGCGACCGCCTTTTTCCTGATGTTGGGATTTGACCTTCAGACAGAGACGACGGCCATCATTCCCGTCCTGATTCTACTGGGAATCGGGGTGGGGAGCTTTCAACCCCCCAACAACAGCGCCATCATGGGCGCGGTGGCCAGGGAGCGGCTCGGGTCCGCCTCGGCCCTGATTGCCACCCAGAGACAGGTAGGGATCTCCCTGGGTATGGCCCTGGCCGGGGCGATCTTTTCCGAAAGACGCATCATCCATATCAGCAGGCTCAGCCAGGAGGCCTACGGAGAGGCGGACGCCTTCAGGCAATCCATCCCCTTTGCCTTCCATGATGCGCTCCTCGTGTCGGTCATCCTGGGGGCAGGGGCCATGATCCTTACCCTCCTGTCTATCAGAAGAAAGAACAAGACTCGGACGACCCCTGCCGGGCAGCCTTGAGGTCAAGGGGTCTGGATCACAAGGCCCCTTCCAGATCCTCGAAGACATCTTCCATCCGGTAAAGGGCCTGATCCAGTTCATTCAGACGTCTGGCCAGAAGATGTTCCCTCGCGACCTCTTTCAGTTGCATCATCTTTTCCACATAGGGTGAGATGGCATCCTTGAGGTCAGAAGGCGCATCGGGGTTTTCAGCAACGGTCTCCAGGGTATCGGCCATCTCATAAAAGGAAATCCCCTTTTCCACCAGTTCCTTGCGAGACGCTCGCCTCAACAGAGCCGCGATATTGGGGAACCGTTTTTCAAAAGGCTTCTCATAGAAAGGAACAACACGAATATCGATCTGCATGTATTTGCTCATCCTCACAAACCTCCTCGTGATCCCCACCCTATTCATATCTCCCGAATCTCGTCCATCCGGATCTGCAACGGCTCCACCTCTTTTTCCCTTCCCAATTGCCTGAGCCTTTCCTTCAGCCTATCGATCTCTTCCTGGAGTCTTGGCACCAGGTCTTTCCGCACCTTGTCCCGAAACTCAGCCCCCGATCGTTTCATCTCATCCAGCAATTGATCCAGGTCTTTTTGCAGATTCTGTATATCTTCGTTTTCAGGGACTTCCTTCAGCTCTTCTGAGAATTTTTTGAACCGCTTTTTCAGGTCGCCCACGGCGCCTGACACGTCATCTTCCATCTTTTCAAGAAGGGCTGAAACCCTTGTGTCGCCCTTTACCACAGCCCCGTCTTCAAGAGGGTGCCCCTCCCCCTTCACCCTGATCATCTCAATGATCTTCCCCCTGGGATCGGAGGGATCTTTGACAATAAAAAATCGTGAGTTTTCTGTAACCGCCGCCTTGAAACGACTGTTGATCTCCACGTCCACAAGATAGGTCCCGGTTCTCTCATAGAGAATATCCGTCACCGTGCCGATCTCATTCTGCTCAAAGAGGACCCGTTCTTCCGCCTTCAAGCCATGAATCTGATCAAAACGGATCTTCACAGTGAGATCAGGGCTGAACCATCCCAGGCAGACCAACCAAACTGACGACAATATTAACATATTCCTAAACATAACCGACTCCTTCACCGCTTCGATAAAATAACCAAAGAACCTGAGACGATGGCCCCGTCCCGGACTCACACCCTTTCGCAGGGACGCCGACACGGTTGATCCAGTGGTCCCGCGCTGTATATTTCCTAAGATAAGAAGCAGAAAAATATTGACAGACTCCGTCTCGATTGTCAATCCGGATCAACGTTCGTCATGCACCGGCCTTTCGACCGGTTCACTCCCGACCACGCGGCATTTCCATAAGGCATTCAAGATCGTAACGGAATTGCATGAAACGGCTCCTTTTGAGGGAAACGGCCGCACAAAGTCATCCGGCCGGGGTCGTTGGCCGGGGCCGTAAAAAAAGGCCCGCTTCTTGCTTAAAAAGAAATTGACACAGCCCGGTCTGCGGCATGTCTGTTTCCAATTGGTCAAAGGCCGCTCCGAACAGGCGTCCTACGGGTCTCTTCGGAACGTAGCGCCAGGGAAACATATCTTTTTTGTGAAAGAGAGGACTTTTTGTATGTCGAACTTTGTCGGAAAATTGACGCTGAAACACAAACTGATTGCCCCCAACATTCTATACCTGATCCTGCTGGGCATCGTAATCGCGGTGTATTTCAGTTTCAGCTCGCTGATCGGGGATCTTGCCAACAAACAAAACGAACTCAACCAGTTGTCTGCAAAAGTCCAGAACGCCGCACTCATGACAAAGGGCTATCTCAGCAAGGATGTTCCTTTTTCAAGCATAGAAAAGACATACGCCGGCCTCCTGACCTCGACGCAGGGATCCGGAATGGATCTGGGCCTTTCAGATATCTGGGCGCAGATACAGAAGTTTCAGTCGATCACCGAGAAAAACAAAACGATCGAAACATCCATCCAGGAGCAGACCGATTATTCCATCCTGCAGTCGGATACTTTTATCAAAGAGGTGGCCAAGAGGCTGGCCGACGAGGGGTCGCGTTCCAGCGTGACCACCCTTGAAAGGCTGGTCATCATCGGGGCCACCGTAAACACAGTCTCCAATTACAACCTGAAGCTCTTGTTCGGCCAGCTCAAGGAGGACTTCCAGATCAAGGGCGCGCTGCTCACATTCATTGATACCCTCCTTAAAAACGTGGAAAACGACATCAAGAGTCTATCCGGGACGCCTTTTGAGGGGATGGCACGGGAGGCCAAAAAGGCAAATTTAAAGGTCCAGGAACTGACACTGGCGTACATCCAGAACGTGGAAGAGCAGCATACTATCCACAAGGACATTTTTGAGAGAATAGACAAGGGCATATCCACCATTAATAAGGATCTGAAAACACGCAATGAGGCCTTTTTCGCAAGGATCAAGGGATTTTTTAAAGGTATTGTCATCAGCCTGATGGTCATCGCCATCATAGGCATTGTCGCCGGGGTCCTTCTTTCCAGGAGGATTTCCCGATCTCTTGATAATATCATCACAGGGCTCAGTGCCGCCACCGAACGGGTGGCCATGGCCTCGAAACAGATATCCGCTACCTCCCAGTCACTCGCCGAGGGCGCTTCGGAGCAGGCCGCATCGATCGAGGAGACCTCATCCTCACTGGAGGAGATGTCTTCCATGACAAAACAGAATGCAGAAGGCGCCTCCGAGGCGAACCGTCTGATGACAACAGATGCCGCAGAGAATTTCAAGGTGATCGGCGATCGCATGGAAAAGATGAAGGCCGCCATATCGGCGACCGTCCAGTCAAGCGAGCAAACGGTAAAAATCATCAAAACCATCGATGAAATCGCGTTTCAGACCAACCTTCTGGCCCTTAACGCTGCGGTTGAGGCCGCCAGGGCCGGGGAGGCAGGCGCAGGTTTTGCCGTGGTGGCGGACGAGGTCCGGAATCTCGCCTTGCGGGCGGCAGAAGCCGCCAGGAATACCTCCACCTTGATTGAGGACTCCAACGGCAGGATCACGGAGGCAAGCAGTCTCAACGAACAGGTGGTGGAGGCCCTGAGCTTAAACGGGCAACTTGCGGGAAAGGTGTCGACCGCGGTGGAAGAGATCGCCAGGGCCTCCAGCGAGCAGGCGATGGGGATCGAGCAGATCAACGTTGCCGTGGCCGAGTTGGACAAGGTAACCCAGCAGAACACCGCCAGCGCAGAGGAGGCGGCCTCGGCCTCAGAGGAGATGAATCACCAGGCCGAAGGGCTGGAGGATCTTGTGGACGATCTGATGGGCCTCGTGAAAGGGCGGGGCAACCTCACCCGAAGGAATAGGAGCAGTGCCGCGGGACCCGCCGCATCAGGAAAGGCCCGAAGGCCGCATCGGGGAGATGAGCCGGAAAGGCATCGATTTCTTCAATTGGGCGCCGGGAGGTGATCCGGTTCCAAGCCGAGGCCGGCACGGGATTCAGGTTCATCTTCCATGGGTGAGGACCGGGATGCAATTGACAGCCCTGTCCTGGGAGAGGGACCTTCCCAGTTTCCCATGGAAATCTTGGATGATTTTGCATATACTGCGAAATAAACTCATAAACGGCTGCCCGATCGGTGGTTCACGGGCAGGTCCGGGGACAGAATCGATCCGGGTTGACGCCTTTCGCTATGGACACCCTTACCTATCTCATCTTTATTCTCTCTTACGTCCTCATCGCGTCCCGCCGGCTGTCCCTCCTCCCCATCGGCAGACCGGCAGGCGCCCTTCTCGGCGCCTTCCTCATGGTGGCCGTCGGGACCCTGACCCCGGAGGAGAGCTACCGGGCCATCGACGGCAACACCATCCTCCTGCTGTTCAGCACCATGGCCCTTACCGTATACCTGGAAGACGCGGGGTTTTTCCAATGGCTGGCGCAGATCATCCTCTCCGCGTGCAGGCGGCCCGTCACCCTCCTGTGGGCGGTATGTCTCCTATCGGGGTCTCTTTCCGCACTTCTGGTAAACGACACGGTCTGCATCTTCCTGACCCCGGTTGTGGTCTCCCTCTGCACCCGTGCCGGGTTGCCCCTGGGCCCTTTCCTGATAGCCCTCGCCACCTCGGCCAATATCGGGAGCGCCGCCACCCTTGTGGGGAACCCTCAGAACATGATCATCGCGAGCCTCAGCCATATCCCTTTTGCCCGCTTTCTAACGGTCGCAGGACCCCCGGCCCTGATCGGGCTGCTCATGAACGGGGCGCTCCTTTGGCTCTTTTACCGGCGAGTGCTTCCGGCCCAGATGTGCATGGGGCCGGGCAACCCTTCCATCCCCAAAAATGCGAAACGGCTCAAACAGGTTCTGCCCGTCATGGGAGGGGTGATCGCGGGGTTTTTCGCCGGATTTCACCTGGGATACACGGCCCTGGCCGGCGTCATGGTGCTCGTTCTCCTGGACCGGAAAGACCCTCGGGAGACCTTTGCCCGCATCGACTGGGCCCTTCTTATCTTTTTCTGCTGTCTGTTCATGGTGATAGCGGGCCTGGCCAAGACAGGCATCGTTGAGAGATGCTGGGAGGCCTCGGCGGGGTACATGTCCTTTTCCAGTCATGAGGGACTTTCTCTGTTCACCCTGCTGATGACCGTCGGGTCCAACCTGTTGAGCAACGTGCCCATGGTCCTCCTCACAGGCCCCCACCTGGGCGAGCTGGGCAACTCGGAGATGGGATGGGTCCTCCTGGCCTATATCACTACGGTGGCCGGAAATCTGACCCTGATCGGATCGGTGGCCAACATCATCGTGGCCGAGCGGGCCCGGGACCAGTACCCCCTGGGATTCCTTGAATACCTTCGGTTCGGGCTCCCCTCCACCCTGATCGTTCTGGGTGTGGGCGTTGCCCTGATCTACCGAATCATGTCGTGAAGAGGCGACCCGGGATCCTAAGATGGGTCATGTTGAATGCTGGCCCTGGCCTAAAAGAAAGCCAGTTGGATTGAATAGAGAATTTTCAAAAGACGAACATCCAACTTCGAACATTGAACGTCCAACATCCAATGAAGTCGTAACGATCAACCCGTGGCTCATGTCACGGCGGAAGCGAAGCGGATGAGAGGGTAAGAGGGTTAACCCAGAACAACAAGAGTGACCGTGTCATCCGTGCAATGCGTGCCGAAAAATGAAGTTTCGCACGAGGCATGAGAGCGGAAAGGGAAAGATCATGTTCCGGATTCGAAGGGTCTATGACGACATACTCCCCAATGATCGGGCTGCCGTAAAACAGGTCCAGGAGATCCTCCGGTCCCAGTTTGAAGCCCTTTCAGAGGCGGATATAGACAAACTGCCGCTTCAGTTGCAGAATCCGCTCAGGTTTCGTTTTCGGACCATCCTCCATATTGCCGAGGGTGAACGCCGGGTCGTCAAGGGCTTTGCCTTGATGATGCACGCGCCGGATATCCATTTCAGTTATCTCGATTTTCTGGCCGCTGACCCTAAACGTATGGGCGGCGGCATCGGCGGCGCTCTTTACGAAGGCGTTCGCGAAGAAGCGCGGCTCTTGAACAGCATCGGCCTGTTTTTTGAGTGCCTCCCCGATGATCCGAACCTGTGCCACGACCCGGAACTTCTGAAGGAAAACCGGGCCCGCCTCAGGTTCTACGAGCAATACGGCGCCCGACCCATCATTGGTACCGCCTATGAAACACCCTTTTCAGCGGGCGACGACTGCCCGCCCTATCTCGTATTCGATGGCCTGGGACGCACGGAAAGGCCTTCTTCCCAGCACTGCCGCAGCATTGTCCGTGCGATCCTGGAGCGCAAATACGGTTCCAGGTGTCCTTCAGGCTATGTGGACAAGGTGGTTGCCTCTTTCAACGACGACCCGATCCGCCTGCGGGAACCGAGATATGCGAAACAGAACAAGCCCGTAAGACTGAACGGCCTGACCCGGCACTCCATGGTTCACCGGCTCGGGCTGGTGGTCAGCGATCAACACCAGATCCATCACGTACCCGAACGCGGGTACGTGGAATCGCCCGTGAGGATTCGATCCATTCTCAAGGAACTTGAAAAAACAGATATCTTCGAACGGTTGCCCATACGCCATTTTTCGAAAAAGTATATCACTGCGGTCCATGACAGGCGGTTTGTAGAATACCTGGAGGCGGTGTGCACGAAACTGGCCCCGGACAAGTCCGTCTACCCATATGTATTCCCCATTCGGAACGCGGCCCGGCCGCCCAAAGATCTGCCGGTCCGTGCCGGATACTTCTGTATGGACGTGTTTACCCCGCTCAATCAAAACGCGTATCATGCCGCCAAGCGGGCGGTGGACTGCGCCCTCACCGCGGCCCAGGCCATCCTGGAAGGCTATCGCATGACCTACGCCCTGGTTCGCCCTCCCGGACACCATGCGGAACGTCATGTGTTCGGCGGATTCTGCTACTTCAATTCTGCCGCCATTGCGGCAAACTACCTGTGCCGCTACGGAAAGACGGCCATACTCGACGTGGACTACCACCATGGCAACGGCACGCAGGACATCTTCTATAAGCGCTCGGATGTCCTGACCGTCTCCATCCATGGTCACCCGAGGGTTGCCTATCCTTACTTCTCCGGGTTCGACGATGAGAAGGGGGAAGGGCCGGGAAAAGGCTACAACCTGAACATCCCTTTGCCCGAAGTGACTACCGGCCTTCAGTATCGAGAGGCACTGAAGAGGGCCGCCGGTCGCATCCGAAGATTCAGACCCCTGTTCCTGGTCGTGGCCCTGGGGCTCGATCCGGCCAAAAATGATCCGACCGGGACGTGGCTTCTCACTGCGGATGATTTTTTTGAGAACGGGAAAATCATCGGCGGCCTGAACCTCCGCACCCTGGTCGTTCAGGAGGGCGGATACAGGGTTCGCTCCCTGGGCGTCAACGCCCGTCATTTCTTCTCGGGACTGGCCCACGGCGGAGCCGGGCAGTGATCCCGGTGGGAAACGCCGGGGTTCAATGGGAATCCGGCCCCCCAACCCATGGAGATACTCCGTCCCGGGTGGGGTACCGCCTTCCGGAGGGAAGAAAGGATGATATATGACGGACCGGTTTAGAGAGACGGCATTTCCCCTCTGGATGAAATGCGGACTTGCGGCCGCCATCCTGTTGCTTATTTCGGGCGGCCTATGGTTTTTCAAGGCCCAGCAAACCCAGCAGCGACACGAGATCGAAACCAACCTGATGGCCATCGCCCTGCTCAAGGCAGACCAGATCGCTGACTGGCGCAAAGACCAGCTGACGGATGCCGAGCTTCTCGTACAGAATCCATTTCTGATCGAGGCAGTGACACGGTTTCGGGCCGATCCGAAGGGCCCGTCTGCCCAGGGTCTCCGCACTGTGCTGAGCCAGATTCAAAAGGAGCACGATTACACCGGACTCCTCCTGCTGGACCCGGAGGGGATGCGTCTGTACACGGAAGGAGACACCCTTGGTCACACCGGCGATTCCCCAGACCGGGCCGCCGCATTCCGCAACGGCATGCCCGTACTCACGGATCTCCATATCGAGGCGGATGCTTCCACGCCCCATATCTCCATAACTGCACCGATCTTCGGCCACAAACACCCGGCCGGAAAGCCGATCGGCGTCCTGGTCTTGATCTGCGACGCGACCCGATTTCTCTACCCCTTCATCCAATCCTGGCCGACGCCCAGCAAGAGTGCCGAGACCCTTCTGGTCCGACGGGACGGCGATGATGTGTTTTACCTGAATGAACTGCGCCACAAAAGGGGTACGGCCTTAAAACTCAGAATCCCCTTGAGCCGCTCCGATCTCCCTGCAACCATGGCCGTGCAAGGCGAGAGGGGTATTGTGGAGGGAAAAGACTATCGGGGGATTGAAGTGGTGGCAGCCGTTCTGCCGATCCCGGATTCCCCGTGGTTTATGGTGGCCAAGGTGGACGCAGCCGAGGTTTTCTCCGAGTGGCGCTTCAGGTCCCTGATGATCCTCGGGCTGATGCTGGGGATATTGCTCCTTCTGTCGGCCATTGGCCTGATCCTCTGGCAGCGCAGTCTGAAGGCGCACTACCGGGACCTGTACCGCTCCGAAGCCCTGTTGCGTGCGAGCAGGGAAAAAGAGGCCGTCACCTTGAAGGCCATCGGGGACGCGTTGATCGCCACGGACGCCATCGGCCGGGTGGAACTCATGAACCCGGTGGCCGAGACCCTCACCGGATGGAATCAGAAAGACGCCCGGGGAAAGACGTTAAGCGAGGTCTTTCAAATCATCAACGAAGAGACACGGCATCCGGTGGCGGACCCGGTGGAGCAGGTCCTCAAAGAGGGTCGAGTCGTCGGCCTGGCCAATCATACCCTCCTTTTGGCCCGCGACGGCCGGGAGATACCCATTGCCGACAGCGGGGCGCCCATCCGGGACGATACGGGCCAAGTGGTCGGCGTGGTCCTGGTTTTCAGGGACCAGAGCGAAGAGCGACTGAACCGGCGGTTGACTGAAACACGCCTTTCCCTCATCGAGTATGCCCTGGACCATACACTGGACGACCTGTTGACCCGGGCACTGGATGAAGTGGGTGCCTTTGTCGACAGCCCCATCAGCTTTTATCACTTTGTGGAACCCGATCAGAAGACCCTTTCACTTCAGCAGTGGTCGACCCGGACCCTGAAGGATTTCTGCCGGGCTGAAGGGAAGGCGATGCATTACAGCATCGACCGGGCCGGTGTCTGGGTGGACTGCGTTCACCAGAGAAAACCGGTGATTCATAATGATTATGCCTCCCTTCCTCACAAAAAGGGACTGCCCGAGGGACATGCCCAAGTGGTGCGCGAGCTGGTGGTACCCGTGATGCGGGGAGGGGAGCTGGTGGCCATCTTAGGGGTAGGCAACAAACGGGCCGACTACACGCAGAACGATGTGGAGATCGTCTCCTATCTGGCCGACGTGACATGGGAAATCGTCCGTCATAAGCGCGCTGAGGAGGCCCTGCATCAGAGCGAAAAGCGGTTCCGACAGCTTTACGAGGAGTCTACATCCCCCTACCAATCCCTTGACGAAGAGGGGAATATCATCGAGGTCAATACCGCGTGGCTGGAAGAGCTTGGATACAGGCGGGAAGAGGTGATCGGCCGATGGTTCGGCGACTTTTTAGCCGGTGACGGACCCACGCTTTTCTCCAATAGTTTCATTGAGTTTAAGAGGCAAGGTCATGTCCGTGACATCGAGTTCGAGATGAAGCGCAAGGATGGAGAAACCATCGCGACACTCTTCGGAGGCAGAGTCGGCCATGATGAAATGGGTCGGTTCCTGCAAACCCATTGTGTGTTCGCAAACATCACTCAGCGCAAGCGGGCGGAGGAAGCGCACCGGCAATTGCGGGACCAGCTGGTTCAGGCCCAGAAGATGGAATCGGTGGGAAGGCTGGCAGGGGGCGTGGCCCACGATTTCAATAACATGTTAGCGGTGATCCTGGGGCGGGCCGAGATGATGCTCATGAAGATGAAGCCCGGGGATCCGCTGCATTCAAATCTCGAGCAGATCCAGAAGGTGGCCAACCGCTCGGCGGATCTGACCCGTCAGCTTCTGGCCTTTGCCCGAAAGCAGACCATCGCGCCCAAACTGCTGGACTTGAATGAAACCGTGGAAGGGATGCTCAAGATGCTGAGGAGGCTCATCGGGGAAGACATTGACCTGTCGTGGCGGCCCGACACGGGTCTCTGGCCAATAAAAATGGATCCTGCCCAGGTGGATCAGATCCTGGCCAACCTCTGCGTCAATGCAAGGGACGCCATTTCCAAGACGGGGAAGCTCATCATCGAGACACGAAATGTGGTCTTGGACGAGCCCTATTGCGCCAAACATGCGGGATTTGTCATCGGTGAGTACGTGATGCTGGCTGTGAGCGACACGGGTTGCGGCATGAAGAGGGAAACGATTGAGAATATCTTTGACCCGTTTTTCACCACCAAGGAAGTGGGTAAAGGGACGGGGTTGGGGCTTTCCACCGTGTACGGCATTGTGAAGCAGAACGCCGGATTCATCAATGTCTACAGCGAGCCTGAAAAAGGGACCACCTTCAGGATTTATCTCCCCCGGCACAAAGGTGAGGCTGAAGCCGCACCCCGGGATACCCCGGAGAAAATCCCGATGGGAAGCGGGGAGACGATTCTTCTGGTGGAAGACGACGCGGAGATCCTGGACATTGGCAAGGCGATGCTCGAAAGTCTGGGCTACTCGGTGCATGCAGCCAACAGCCCCGATGCCGCCCTGGGTATGGCCCGTAAGCATCCCGGCAAGATCCATCTGCTCATGACCGATGTGGTAATGCCGCAGATGAGCGGGAAGGACCTGGCCGTGCGTCTCACCGAGAAGCGGCCGGAAACCAAGACCCTCTTCATGTCCGGCTACACGGCCGACGTCATTGCCCACCATGGGGTGCTGGACGAAGGCATCCGGTTTATTCAGAAGCCGTTTTCCATGCACGACCTGGCGGTCCGGGTCAGGGAGGCTTTGGGGATCGAAGGATGAATACCGTCCTCGGGAGATTCACAGGCCTAACCGGGAACCGGATATCCCGCGGAACCGGGGGTTCCCCCCGTTCCCATGCCCTGTGTGGGAACGCATGCGCGGAACGCAAATAAACCCCATGATCTCGCACTTCATCCCCCGAAATCTCCTTTTCGTCGCAATCCTGTTGCAGCATTAAAAAATTTGTTGAGAATAGCATAAAACGGATGCAGACAGGGGAGTTACAATCCGCAACACGTTTCAAAGGAGGGATCATCATGTTGGCTCAGCAGATATCGCGTCGTTCCTTTTTGTCCATCACCGCCATGGCAGGGGCAGCAGTGGCGCTCGACTGGAACCGGATAGAGGCCCTTGCCTCGGGAATGGGGCCGAAAGAGGGATATCCGACCGTGGTCATCGGCGCCGGCCTGGGAGGGCTCTGCTGCGCAGCCTATCTGGCAAAGCAGGGGATTCCCGTGACCGTCCTCGAAAAGCACGACATCCCGGGCGGGTATGCCACGGCATTTGACCGTGCAGGGGGGAAGTTCTCCTTCGAGGTGTCGCTGGAAGGGACCGCCATCAAAGGGGATGCCATCGGTCGGATGCTCGGGAATCTCGGCATCATGGATAGACTCCATTGGGCCGCGCTCCCCGACGTCTTCAGGGTCAAGGTGGGAGACAGGGACATCCTTTTCCCCCAGCGCGACCCGGAAGCGTTTATCCAGGAACTGGGCAGGCGCTTTCCTCAAGAGGCGAAGGGCATTCGAGGCTTTGTCCAGGAGGTCCTCGACATTTGCGAGGAAACCCATGCCTATGGGCCTGCATCGAAATTCCTGAAGACCCTTCTAAAACCGATCTTTCCGCTCCAGTATCCAAAGATGTGGGCGGTCCGCAACAAGACCCTGGCCGATCTGATGGACGCATACGTGAAGGACCCGGAGGTGCGGGAGGTCCTTTCGGCCATGTGGTCCTATTACGGTCTCCCCCCTTCAAAGCTCTCCGGGTTTTATTACGCCGTCGCCACCGGCGGATATCTGAAGAACGGCTCTTATTACATCAGGGAGAGATCCCAGGCGCTGAGCGACCTTTTGGCAGAGACCATAGAGGGCGCAGGGGGAAAGGTCCTCTGCGAGACCGAGGCAACGCAGATCCTCCTTGAACAGGGGGCGGTCAAGGGGGTCCGGACGGCCTCGGGAGACGTCCTCCCGGCACGGGCCGTGGTGAGCAACGCCAGTGCGCTGACCACATTTCAAGACATGCTTCCCTCGAATGCGGTGTCTGAGGAGTACCTCAAGAAGCTCTTGTCCTACCGGCCCAGCATCTCCTCCTTTATTGTCTGGCTGGGACTGAACCGCGAGCTGCGCGGCACGGTGCCATGGTACGCTACAGGCGTGAGGTCGGGTCAGGGGGCCGAGGCCGATTATCTCTCCTGCCTCAAGGGAGAAGTGGAGGCATGCAGCTTCGGCGTGACCCTCTACGACACCCTTTACAAAGGCTATTCCAGCCCCGGAACCTCTACCCTGAAGATCATCTGTCTTTCCGGTTATGGGCCGTGGAGGAAATTCGAATCGGACTACAGGGCGGGGAACAAAGAGGCGTATCACAGAGAAAAGGACCGCTGGACCGACATATTGATCCGGCGCACCGAGGAGCACCTGATTCCGGGCCTTCGTTCCATGATCGAGGTGAAGGAGGCCGGGTCCCCCCTTACCTGCTGGCGATATACCGGGAACACCGAGGGGGCCATCTACGGGTTCGAGCAGTCCATGGACAATGCCTTTATGAACCGCATCGGGAATCGGACGCCTGTCAAAGGCCTTTACCTGGCCAGCGCCTGGGGGAACCCTGGCGGCGGATACGGGGGGGTGCTCAGGGCCGGCGAGATGACCTTCCAACAGATCATGGAAGACTGGAGCTGATCGGATTTGCAATTGACGATTTGCGATTGAAAAACCCATGACCTGATAACCGGAAAGCGATCCACGCACATTTATGTTGAACATCCTCAGAACCTGAGAAGGGAGAGTCGGCATGATAATAAAGGCGATGGTTTTTGCGGTGCTGACCATCATGCTCGTCATGAAGTTCCGAAAGGAGCTCTTCGCCTTTCAGCGCCATGGACCGTATGCCTTCGCAGCCGCTGAAGGCCTGCTGCTCCTCTTTATATTCAACGGAGGATTCATCTTTCAAAACCCTTTCTCTCCTCGCCAGCTCCTCTCCTGGGCTCTGATGCTGGTGTCAGCGGGTTTTGCACTTTCCGGGTTTTACGCGCTGAAGAAGCATGGACAGGCAGTCGAGGGCTGGGAGGATACGACCCGCATCGTCCATGAAGGGGTGTT
>Ga0209164_1002927_pt1 | contig 16995 bp, 12 predicted proteins | sample MTBNYHSulfiMetaG_FD_187458 | JGI IMG/M metagenome (GOLD analysis project Ga0209164, IMG submission 187458) | Enrichment culture microbial communities from rom New York Harbor, USA that are MTBE-degrading - MTBE-NYH (New York Harbor Sulfidogenic)... | ecosystem: Environmental > Aquatic > Marine >...
TCCCCATGCCGAAAAAAATCGCGACCGTAAAATGAGTAGTGACCATAAAATCGACTAACATACTGAAATATCAGCTTTCGGTAAAAAAAATGGCAAACTTGGGATAGGCATTCTGCCTTACGTGCTCTGGGGAGGGCCCTTCACCTTGACCGATGCCTGGTTCGAGAGCGTCTCCGGATTTACGACGACAGGTTCCACCATCCTTGAAGATATCGAATCCCTGCCCGGCGGTCTGCTCTTCTGGCGCGCCACCACCCATTGGATCGGCGGCATAGGCATCATCGTGTTCACGCTTTCGGTCATTCCTTCCATAGGCCGGGCAGGCATGGTCCTCTACCGGAGCGAAATGTCCAGCCTGGCAGCTGAGTCCTTCCGCTACAGGACGAAAAAGACGCTGCAGATCATCGTCATGACCTATGTCAGTCTCACACTTGCCGAAACCGTCGCACTTTGTTTTTGTGGTCTGACCCTCTTCGATGCCGTGACCCACGCGTTTGCAACCATTGCGACAGGCGGTTTTTCAACCAAGAATCTCAGCGTCGCTGCATTTCAAAATCCAGCGGCGGAGGCAGTGATCCTGCTCTTCATGCTCCTATCCGGGCTTCACTTCGGGCTTCTCTTCGCCGCCTTAAAGGGGCAGCCCTGTGAACTCTGGAGGTCGCCTGTCGCGCGGTACTACCTATCAGCCATGGTCATTGGGGTCGCCCTCGTCACATCGGTGGTGCACGGCACCGTTTTCCCGGGCTGGGGGGAATCACTACGCCATGGGGCCTTTCAATTGATTTCTCTTGGGACCTCCACCGGCTTTGCCACTGCGGACTCCGCCAACTGGCCGGGCTTCGCCCAATTGATCATGGTCTTTTTCACCCTGCAGTGCGCCTGTGCCGGCTCGACTTCCGGAGGAATCAAGACCGACCGCATCCTCATCTTCTGGAAAGGGATCCTCAAGCGCGTAAAACTGACACGTCATCCCCATGCAGTCATCACGACAAAAATAGGCGGAACCACCATAGAAGATGACGTCCTGGAATCCGTCCTCCTCTATATCGGCCTTTACCTGGCGATCGTTTTCCTGTCCACCCTGCTCCTTTCGGCCATGGGTGTAGACGTGCTCTCTGCCTTCTCCGGATCAGCCGCAGCTATGGGTAATGTAGGGCCAGGTTTTGGGACGGTCAGCTCTTTAGGAAATTTTGCCGGCATGCCCCAGGCGGGCAAATGGGTCCTCAGCTTCGCCATGCTGATGGGGCGTCTGGAGATCTTCGGGGTGATCCTTTTTGTCAGCGCATGGTCTAAACGATGAATCCTTCTCCCCCCTTGAACTAATCAAAATCCCATCAGTCTTTCCGAGACCGTGATTTTCAGAGAATGACCTCCTCCCGCCGGAACGTATCGACCTCCTCCCTGCTGCAGACTTCCCCCAGCAGGATCTCGTCGGTGTGCTGCCCCGGACCTGGGTCGGCGCGCGTACAGTACGCTTGCATGGAGCCCGAAAAACAAAAAAAGGGGCTACGGCTTGTGACCGTAACCCCTTGATTTTCCTGGTAGCGGGGGCCGGATTCGAACCAGCGACCTTCGGGTTATGAGCCCGACGAGCTACCTGACTGCTCCACCCCGCGGCAATCCTTAATTTATAACATCACTAATCCTTCCAGTCAAACAAAAAATCCAAAAGGCCCTTGCCGGCGGATTTGGTCGTGCGATGGGGCGCCTTCACGCCCCCGGCAGAAAAATAGAGAAGGTGGTACCCTGACCGGAATGGCTGAACACCGAAATGTCTCCACCATGGGCCTCCACCAGTTTGAAGCAGATGGACAGCCCCAGCCCCAGGCCCTTGTGCCTGGTGGTGTAGAAAGGTTCGAAGATCCTCTCGAGGTCACCTTCCGGAATCCCACGCCCCGTGTCGCTGATCTCTATCCGTGCTCCTCGTCTCTCACGCCGGGCCGAGAGCTTGAGGGTTCCCCCTTCTCCCATGGCCTCCAGACCGTTTCCTACGATATTCAACAAGACCTGCTTCACCTTGTCAGGGTCGCAAAGGATCGTGAGCGGCTCCGCGCCCCCCTCGAGAACGAATCGAAATTTTCCCGGCGGATGCAGGGCGGACATCACTCCTGTGACCTCCTTCAGCAAGCTGTTGATGTCCGTCGGTTTTTTTACCAACCGGTACTGCTTGGTAAAATCCCCCAGGTCTGCGACGAGCCGCTCCAACCGGCCGATCTCTTCAAAGATCAGATCCAGCTTGCGGACCGCCTTTTCGTCGGAGAGCGTCTCGCGGATCTGGCGGGAAAACCCGCCGATGATCATCAAAGGATTCTTGATCTCGTGGGCCACCTGCGCAACCGTCTGCCCGACCGCAGCCAACCGTTCATTCTGAAGAAGCTTTTTCTCCATCTGCCTCTTTTCGGAGATATCGCGGAGGATTGCCGTATAGGTCGGTTCGCTCTCTATCAACTGATAGGAAATCCCCATCTCGACGGGAAAGGATTCGCCTCCTTTTCGAAGGGCCGAGAGGGACAAAGGCCTCCGCAGGTGCTTCGGCCTCTTCGCCGAAAGAAACCGTTTCAGTTCGTGGTAATCTTCCGCCTGCTGCGGGGGAATGAACAGGCCGATTTCTTTTCCGAGCACCTCCCGGCGGCTGTACCCGAAAAGCCGGCAGGCGGCGTCGTTGAAGTGGATGATCCGCTGATCGGCATCAAGGCTGAGGATCGCATCGGTCGCCGTCTCGAGGATGATGCGGAATTTTCTCTGGGATGCCTTGACCCTTCGGACCAACTGGCGGCGTGCGGTTTCATCCCGAGTAATCTGCACAAAATACCGGGAGGCATCGCCCTGGCCGCGCACGGGATAAACGAGGCGGACGATCTCACGCATCCTCTCACGCCGCCTGTCGAACACCCGGTTGACGATCTCGACCCGCTGGTCCGACTTGCGGGCACGCTCCAAATGACAGACATCCGTCCGGCACGCCTGTTCGCTGCAAAACCCCGAAGCGACCTCGTAGCACTTGCGGCCGATCACCTGCTCTTTCGGCAAACGCAAACGTCTCAGGAAGCTCGGATTCGCGTCACGGATCACAAGATCCGCGTCCACCACCATGATCTCTTCCTGAATCCCTTCAAACAAGGTTTTCAGAACCAGATCACTGACCCCGGCGCCCTCCATGTCGGCGGCTTCATCACCGGGAAGGCGCTCCGGCATCTCGGTTGCGGATGAAAAAACTTTATCATTTTCATCACTCATGATGCATCGGCCCCACTCTCGGGCAGTAAAAAACATACCGCCGGCCGAGGATGTCAAACATGGTATCGGTGCCCTCACGAATCCGCTGGTAAAGTTCCTTCATGGTGGCGGCGCGATTCAGGGCCGCCCGATAAACAGATGCATCGTGCAAAACACGGTCGATGGGCAACAGCACTTGATCGAGCGGCCCATACCAATGGAACTGCAGCAGATCCTTCAACTCGAAGACCTTGCGGTACAGATCCCTCAGGATGTCGGTTCGCAGGATGGGGTTCACCTGGTTGATCAGGCAATCCAGAAGGCCGACAAGATAATAGGCCTCCCGCATCCTCCCCTCCTCTCCCCGGAGGCCGCACATCCCCCGGATCGTATATCCCACACCTCCCTTCAGGGTGAAATGGGGCGGCAAATCGCCAACACTGCGGCCCTCCGCGAGATCAGGAAACCCCAGTTCATCCTCCCATCGGTCGGCGACCTCCCGCAGCATCTGGACGAAATGAGACGATTCCCAGTGCGCTTTCCGAAACTCCCACGGCTTGGCGACCAGCGCATTGCGGCGGAGCGGAGCCTTGAGGGGCAATTGTATGAGTTCTCCCATTCCTGTCCTTGTCGGCCCGCTGTGGCCCTCGAACATCCAGGCCCCTGGACGGGCCGCTCGGCCGGCGGCGCCTTGACAGCGTATTGAAACATCCATTGTGCGCAGGCCGTTGAAAACAGCCGGGTGCAAAGCTTTGGAAATTCCGTGGAATGATGCGCCAGGATAAGGGCGCAGCAGTCACGGGATGAGCGCAGCGCAGCTGTCGGACGTTTTTCAACGGTCTGCTAAGGCCGCGGATGATGCTTTTCGTGCACGGCCTTCAGCCGTTCCCGAGTGACATGGGTATAGATCTGGGTGGTCGAGATATCCGCATGCCCCAGCATGATCTGCACCGATCTCAAATCCGCTCCCCCTTCGAGCAGGTGGCTGGCGAAGGAATGACGCAGCACATGGGGAGTGATCTCCTTCTTGATTCCAGCCTGTCGCCCATACTGTTTGATGAGCTTCCAGAAGCCCTGCCGCGACATCCGCCCCCCCCGCATATTGAGGAAGAGATACGGGCTGTTCGGGCCCTTCCGGAGGCTGGGGCGGCCGCCTTGCAGGTAGCCTCGAACAGCCTCGACGGCGCGCACGCCCAAGGGGACGAGCCTTTCCTTGGAGCCCTTGCCCATGGTCCGCAGAAAACCACCCTCGAGGTCCACCAGAAAAGTGCGCAGCTGGATCAACTCTGAGACCCGCAGGCCGGCGGCATAGAGGACCTCGAGCATCGCACGGTCGCGCAGCCCCTTCGGCGAGCGCCCGTCCGGCGCGGCAAGGAGCTTGTCCACTTCGTCAAGGCTCAAGATCTCCGGGAGTTTGCGCCGCATTTTGGGCAGATCCAAGAGCCTTGCCGGATTGCCGGATATCACGCCATGCCGCACCAGATACTTCAGAAAGACCCGGATGGCTGAAACATGGCGGGCGACACTGCGAAAAGAGAGGCCGCGGCCAAGATCGACAAGGTACGCGTTCAGATCATCCTGGGTCAAGCCGCCAAGGTCGAGGCCCCGGCCCCTCAGATACAGGTTGAAACGGCCGAGATCGCGGGCATAAGCCTGAATGGTGTGGTTGGATAGACCCCGCTCGAGCTCCATTTGCATCAGAAACCGGTCAATCCACTGCTCCGCGTCCATACCCGTCACCTTTCGCAGGGGTCCTGATCAAAACTGCCCCAAAAACCGCCTGGTCATCCCTCTTGGATTGCACTCGGTTCCAGGCCGAAAAGATCCTGAATGGCGCCTGACCGGGTCCCTTTCGCCCTCTGCCGTTCAGGGCTCTGCCCCAGCTACCCCCGAAAATCGTAGTAATGCGACTCCGGGGTCAGAATCCTGGCGCCCCCGGCCTCTATCAGCACCATTTCCTCCAGGCGGACACCCCCCTTTCCCGGTAGATAGATCCCCGGTTCGACCGTCACGACCATGCCCTCTTCAAGGGTGACCGGACGCAAGGGGCTGAGCCGGGGGCCCTCGTGGGTGGCCAAACCCACTCCATGGCCCAGGGCATGGCCAAAGAAAGGCCCATAGCCCGCATCGGCGATGATCCGCCGCGCCGCCGCATCGGGAAGATCGCTCCGCACACCCGGCCGGACCTCCTTCAAACCCGCCAGCTGCGCCTCGCGGACGATGGAGTAGACCTTGCGGAATTCCGGCTCGGCCTCGCCGAGAAAAACCGTCCGCGTCATATCCGAGCAATACCCGTTCAGGCGCACGCCCATGTCCAGCACGATCGGTTCGCCCGGCTGCAGCCGCCGGTCGGCAGGGACGGCATGGGGCAACGCGCCGTTCGACCCCGAGGCGACGATCGGCGGGAAAGCGACCCCGTCGGCGCCGGCCTCCGCCGCCATTCCCTCCATCGTCCATGCCACCTTCCGCTCGGTCAGCCCCGGCTTGAGATTTTCGATCAATTCGGTTACGATGGACGCTATCAGTTTGCCGGAAGCTTCCATGGCCGCGATTTCATCTGAATCCTTGACCTCGCGCATGGCCTCGACCAGGCCTCCCAAAGGGGACAGCCCCCCGGATACCTTGCCGTCAAGGGCTTGACTGACCTTATGGTGGAGGCCCCACGTCACCTGGTCCTCTTCGAATCCGAGAAGTCCGGCTCCCATCTCCAGCAGCAGGGACGGGAGAAGGTTGTGAACACCGTTCTTGACCTCGATGATCTCGAAATCGGGCGCTTCGTCCTGCGCCTGCAGGACATATCGGGAGTCGGTCAGGAGCAGGCAGCGGGTCGCGTCGATCAGGAGCGAACCGGAGGATTCGTTGATCTGCGGGTCATCGGCCCTGAAACCCGAGAGGTAACGGCGGTTGTGGGGCTCGGAGATCCAGGCCGCATCGCAAGGGGTCTTTTCACGAAGGCGGCTGCGAAAAATATCCAGGCGTTTTTTGTAAGGGCTGTCAGTCATGGGTGCCTTCAAGGCGCAGGAAGGGTTCGCAGTGGATCTGCACGGTCAAGATTCAAGATAACAAAGAAAAGAGACCAATGCAACGACGGACCTGGAAAGGTCGGAAACCCAAGGCTGAACGTCCTCGTTCCGGACCCGGCGCACGACCTTTGCCCGTATCCGTTTCCGGCCGGCAAAAAAAGACGGACATGCCAGGAATCAGAATTTAACCTTTGAAAGTGCGTCCCAAAGCGAACAAATTAAAGGTTTGAGTGAAACCACCTATCTTGGAAACGATGACACCCTGAGCCAGGACTGAGGCCTTGAAATGCAGGAGTTGAAGATTATTTTGTAAATCCAAGCCTCTGACTCCCATCTGCCCGGAAAGGGGCAGCCAGCAGCATCATTTTCCCCATTTAAGAGCGAGCCTTTTTCCGCATTCGGGAAATCGAGCGTTCGGCTGGAGGCGCCCCTTAAGGCACCCACCAGGCAGAGAGCACCTTGACTCCCGGATCGGCAAAGAAGACCCTTTCCGGATGGGACCGAATCCTAAAACCTTTTCAGCCCTACACGGACTTAACCACTTATGCACGAAGGTCAGATCATCGAATATATCGACCAGGGGAAATTCGTCTGCACGCTGTGTTTACAGGACCGCGGCAGCCGCCTCCATCTCCTGACCGCCTACAACCGCGAAGTCAACCTTTCCCACAAACGGACCCTTCTGGTCTCGAACCGCAGCATCGATCCGTCCCGGCCCCGCGAGGAACTGCTGGATATCCTGAAGCGAACGGAAGAAACCCGCGACAGGCTCAAGCAGGAGATAGACGTCAAATACCTTTGGGAACTGGTCAAAGACGAGGAGGAAAGCTTCAGCCACGGGTATCTGGCGGAGTTGATCTTCGGGGAGGACGTGCGGGACGACCACGTCTCGGCCCTTATGCGCGCCCTCTTCGACGACCACATCTATTTCAAATACAAGGACGGCCGTTTTCTGCCGCAAAGCGAGGAGCGGGTCGAACTGATCATCCGGCAGATGGAGGAGGAGGCGCTGAAGGAAGAGCGCCTTTCCGAGGGCAGTGTCTGGCTGAAGAAAGTCCTTTCAGGGGAACCGGCCGCCCCGCCCGATTGCAGCGGTTTCCTGGTGAATCTTCTCGAGCAGGTGGCGCTTTGGGGTGAGGAGGCGCAGGACCTCAAGTATGCGAAAGAACTGCTCGCCAGGGCCGACATCAGAGACATCCGCCAGGCCCGCAGCATATTGCGGCAAATCGGCATCTGGGAGGAGCACGAAAATCTGGATCTCCTGCGCTCGAGCATCAGGACCGGTTTCAGCGCGGAAGAACTGGCCGCCGCCTCGGAGCTGGCACAGGGGGATTTCGACACCCAAGACCGCGAAGATCTGACCGGCCTCCACACCCTGACCATAGACGGCGCGTCCACTGAGGATTACGACGATGCCCTGAGCCTCGAAAAGGTGGACGGCTTCTACGAGCTGGGCATCCACATCGCCGACGTCGCGGCCATGATCCCCCCGGATACGCTGCTCGATCGGACGGCTGCCGAGAGGGCGTCGTCCCTTTACCTTCCCCGCCGGCAGGTTCCGATGCTGCCTCCCGGCCTCTCACAGGACACCCTGAGCCTCAAAGCGGGATGCGACCGCCCTGCCCTCTCACTGCTCGCGCGGTTCGACGCCGAGGGGAGCCTGGCCGGTTTCACTCTCAAGCCGAGCATCATCCGGGTGAGGGACCAGTTGACCTATGAAAGCGTCAACGCGCAGCTGGAAGGGGACCCCCGCCTGCAGGACCTGCTCCGTCTGAGCCGGCGTTTCCGGGAGGTCCGCCACTCCCAGGGGGCGCTCAACATCTCCCTGCCCGAGGTCGACATCGTCTTCGGCGAGGCAGGAGAGGTCCAGCTCTCGCTCATCGATCAGGACACGCCATCACGCATGATCGTGGCCGAAATCATGATCCTCTACAACTGGCTCACGGCCCGCTTCTGTGTGGAGCACCAGATCCCGACGCTTTTCAGGACCCAGCCGGAGCCGAGCGAGAAGGTTCCCCTGGAAGAGAAAGATTATCTTTTCTACGTCTTTCAGCAGCGCCGCAAACTCGCCCCGCTGCAGATCCAGACCGCGCCCAAGCCGCACTGCGGATTGGGGGTGGACGCCTACATCCAGGCCAGTTCCCCCATCCGAAGGTATCTCGATCTGGTGGTGCAGCGTCAGATCTCGGCATTTCTTCTGGAGCGGGCCTTTCCCTACGACGCCAAAAAGCTGGAAGAAATCCGCCTCTTCACCGATCCGCTGGTCCGGGAGATCGGGAAAATCAAGCGCAACCGCCTCCGCTACTGGATCCTGACCTTCTTCTCGCTCCGCCGCGGGAAAACCTACCGCGCCGTCGTCCTTGACGAACTGAAGAGCAAATACCGCGTCGTCCTGCGGGACACCCAGCTGATCGCCGAGATCAGGAAGGCGGATGGAAAGATCTTCCAAGCGGGCCAGGAGATTCTGGTGACCGTCGGCAAGGCCGACCCCTGGGAGGACATCCTGGAACTCAAAGTGGCCGACAATCAGTGAGCCGGCTGGAGCCTGCCTTGCGCTCAGGGCCTTCCGAACACGCGCTCGAAAATCGTGTCCACATGCTTCAGGTGGTAGTTCAGATCGAAAAGCCCCTCGATCTCCTCCCGTGAAAGGACCTTCAAGATGTCCGGGTCCTCGAGCAGCAGCGATTTGAAATCCTGACCCGTTTCCCAGACCTTCATCGCGTTGCGCTGCACGAGGACATAGGCGGCCTGCCTTTCAAGACCCCTTTCGGCCAACTCGACAAGGACCTGCTGCGAAAAGATGAGCCCTCTCGTCTTGTGCAGATTCTCGAGCATCCGATCCGGATGAACCACCAGCCTGTCGAGGATACCCTTCAGGCGATGGAGCATGTAGTCGATCAGGATCGTGCTGTCCGGGCCGATGACCCGTTCGACGGAGGAATGGCTGATGTCCCTTTCATGCCAAAGCGCCATGCTCTCCAGGGCCGCCAGGGCGTTGGTCCGCACCAGGCGCGCCAAACCGGAGATGTTTTCACAACCGATCGGATTCTTCTTATGGGGCATCGCCGAGGAGCCCTTCTGCCCCTTCGCGAACGGCTCCTCGGCCTCCAGCACCTCGGTCCGCTGAAGGTGGCGGATCTCCACCGCGATCTTCTCGAGCGTCCCGGCCAAAACCGCGAGCGCCGTAAAGTACTGGGCATGCCGGTCCCGCTGGACGATCTGGGTGGAGACCTCGGCCGGCTCGAGGCCGAGCAGTCGACAGGCCCTGGCCTCGACGGACGGCGAAACGTTGGCGAAGGTTCCCACCGCCCCGGAGAACTTCCCGCAGGAAATCACCTTGCGGGCCTGTTCCAGGCGCAGCCGGTTCCGCCGCATCTCCGTGTACCACACACAGAGCTTCAGCCCGAAGGTGATCGGCTCGGCGTGAACCCCGTGGGAGCGCCCGATCATGACGGTCTGCTTATGCTCGCGGGCCCGCCGCTCGATGACCACAGCCAGTTCGTCGACCCCGGCAAGGATGCGATCCATGGCCTCGCGCAGGAGCAGGGCCAGGCTGGTGTCGAGGACATCCGACGAAGTCAGGCCCAGATGGATGAAGCGTGAATCAGGCCCGACGTGCTCGGCCACGTTCGTCAAGAAGGCGATCACGTCGTGCCGGGTCTCCTCTTCGATCTCGAGGATGCGCTGCACGGAGAACCCCGCCTTGCGGCGGATGGTTTCGAGGGCCTCACGCGGGACGATCCCCTCGTCGCTCATGGCCTCACAGGCGGCCAGCTCGACATCCAGCCACTTCGCGTAACGATTCTCGTCCTCCCAGATGCGCCCCATCTCAGGGCGGGTATACCGGCTGATCATGGTGTCGTTCCTCCCCTGTCCAAATTTTCCTTTATGCGGGTTTCATCAATCATCGGCGGGCCAGCCATCCAGCGGACACGCGGCGCAGTTCGGCCGTTTGCCGCAGCTGGTCTTGGCCGTCCGCACGATGAGGGCATGAAACTCATTGTAAAGAGCGGCATCCTGCGGCAGGTGGTCCATGAAGCAGGACTGCGTCTCGTCATAGGTCGCCTCCTCGGAAATCAGCCCGTGCCTCCCAAGGATCCGGTGCGTGTAGGCATCCACCACGAAAACAGGGCGTCCGGCCGCGTAAAGCAGGATGCTGTCGGCGGTTTCAGGTCCGACCCCCTTGATGCCCAGCAGCGCCTCCCGAAGCGCCGGGGTCTCCTCGCCGAAAAGCACATCCAGGTCGCCCGCGGCGCGCTGCACGATGAACTCCGCAAGGTTCTTCAGCCGCCGCGCCTTGATATTGTAGTAACCTGCGGGCCGGATCACCTGCGCCAGTTCCTCGAAAGGGACCCGGCAGAGCGCCCCCGCGTCGATCAGCCTCCTCGACTTCAACCCCTCGATGGCCTTTTCGACATTCCGCCAACTCGTGTTCTGCGTCAACACGGCCCCGACCATCATCTCCAGGGGCCCCTCAGCGGGCCACCAGTGCTGAGGCCCGAAGGATTCGGACATCTTCTCGTACATCCGCATCAGGATCGCTTCCATATCCAAATTCCCCGAACCTCCTCGGAGCATTGCTTTCTGGTCAAGCGACTCCAGCCGCCGCGGCCGGCGTCCCCAAAAACGCTGCATCTCAGAAAGCCTGGAAAAATTCTCCTTAAAACGCGTTGGGCCCGCTGGCCGGCCAATCCGGAGCCGCTCGCCAGCATCTTGACAGTCGGGTGAAGATACCGTATTTTAAATGGTTATGTCAACGTCGCCAGGGGACGCCTTTTCCGGCATGCCCCTTACAGCTCACAGGCTTGTAAACACAGCGCCCGGCCATGACGGCCCTTTTTTACGCGAACCCTCGTAAACGTTTTTGCACACAGGATCCGAATTCATGCCGATCGCCCAGCATCTGAACACCACACGCAACATCGGGATCATCGCCCACATCGACGCCGGCAAAACGACCGTGACCGAACGGGTGCTTTTCTACACAGGCCGCCTCCACAAGATGGGGGAGGTCCACGACGGCGAAGCCACCATGGACTGGATGCTCGAGGAGAGGGAGCGCGGCATCACCATCACCTCCGCGGTCACCTCCTGTCTCTGGCACAGCCACACCATCAATGTCATCGACACCCCCGGCCACGTGGATTTTACGGTCGAAGTCGAGCGGGCCCTCCGGGTGCTCGACGGCGCCATCGGCGTATTCTGTGCCGTCGGCGGCGTGGAGCCGCAGTCCGAGACCGTCTGGCATCAGGCCGACCGCTACAAGGTCCCGAAGATCGCCTTCGTGAACAAGATGGACCGGGTCGGAGCCGACTTCAACCGCGTCGTCCGCATGGTTCGAGAGCGGTTGGGCGCCGCCCCGCTCGTGCTGCAAATGCCCTGGGGTGCAGAAGACCGCTTTCGGGGCATCATCGACCTGGTGCGGATGAAATCTGTCATTTGGGAGAACGAAGGCCTCGGAGCGCAATACATTGAAGGCCCCATCCCGCCGGAGCTCGAGGAGGAGGCGCGGGCTCGGCATGAAGAACTGCTGGAGACGCTGGCGGACAAAGACGACGCCGTCATGGAAAAGTACCTGGCCGAGGAGGAGATCCCCGAGGCCGACCTCAAGCAGGCCATCCGCAAGGCTACGATCCAGTTGCAGCTCGTCCCCGTTTTCTGCGGCGCGGCCCTGCGAAACAAAGGCATTCAGCTTCTGCTCGACGGCATCGTCGATTTTCTGCCCTCCCCGCTCGACATCCCGCCGGTCGAAGGCATCGTCCCGGCCACCGGGGAGACTATTCAGTGCCCGCCCAAAGCGAAGGCGCCTGTGTGCGCTCTGCTCTTCAAGGTCATGATGGACCAGGGCCGCAAGATGAGCTACCTTCGGATCTATTCGGGGACGCTCTCGGCAGGCGACACGGTTTTCAACTCGACCCGGAACACCCGTGAAAAGGTCGCCCGCCTGCTCCGGATGCATGCCAACAAGCGCGAGCGGATCGACAGCGCGTCGGCCGGGGACATCGTCGCTGCAATGGGACTCAAGCTGTCGACCACCGGCGACACCCTCTGCGGCGAAAACCACCCTGTGCTGCTCGAATCCATCCGCTTCAACACCCCGGTCATCAGCATCGCCATCGAGCCCAAGAGGGTCCAGGATCAGGACCGGGTGATGGACGGCCTCGCCAAACTGGCCGACGAAGACCCCACGTTCCGCTACCATGTCGATGAAGAAACAGGCCAGACGATCGTCTCGGGCATGGGCGAGCTGCACCTCGAGATCATCCTCGGAAGGCTCAAACGGGAGTTCCTGGCCGAGACGAACCAGGGCAAGCCGCAGGTGGTGTACCGGGAGACCATCACCGAGACCCTCACCCACCGGGAGGTCTTCCACCGCGAACTGGCCGGCCAGGCGTATTACGCGGGCGTCACCCTCGAGATCTCGCCGCTGCCCCGCGGGACCGGGAACCGCTTCGTGGACCGGTGCGATCACCCGGGCTTGACCGACGTCTTCCTGGAGGCGATCCGGCAGGGCGTCGCCGAGGCAGAGGAAAGCGGGGTTCTGATGGGTTATCCGGTCATCGATGTGCAGACGGCAGTCCTCGAAATCGAAATCAAGGAAAACGTCTCGGATGCCATGGCCTTCAAGGTCGCCGCGTCCATGGCCTTCCGTAACGCCTGCAGCCAGGCGGGCCCGCTCAAGCTCGAGCCGATCATGAAGGTGGAAATCCTTGTGCCGGATGAATTTGTGGGGGAGGTCATCAGCGATCTGAACACCCGTCAGGGAAGGATCGAACAGATTCTGAGCGAGGGGGCCGTCCAGGTGTTGACCGCACGCGCACCTCTTTCGAGGATGTTCGGCTATTCAACGGCCTTACGGTCGGTGTCGCAGGGGCGGGCCAACTTCACCATGCAGTTCAGCCACTACGACAAGGCCTGACCAGCCAAGCCGACCGGAGGGGAAAAGCAGGGCCCCTTGCGGGCTAGACCGGCTGAAAACGGGGTTTGCGCTTTTCCAGAAAGGCCCCTACGCCTTCATGACCGTTCGGATGGTCTCCGCATCGGGCAAGCATTTCGCGTTCACGCTCCAGCTGAAGCTCGAAAGGGTTGCCGAAAGACTCGAGCAGAAGCTGCTTCGACGCTGCAAACGAACTCGAAGAACGGGACAGGATATCCTCCATGACCTCCAGCGCACGGGCGACGCTTCGCCCCTGCTCCACGACCTCGGTGACCAGCCCCCATTCCAGGGCCTTGGCGGCATCGATCGGCGCATCGAACGTGACGACCTCCATGGCCCTCGCCAGGCCCACGATGCGTGGCAGGGTGAAGGTCCCGCCGCCGTCCAGACTCAGGCCGTTGCTCGTGTAGGCCTGCCGCAGCACCGCGGATCGGTCCATGATACGGAAATCGCAGGCCAGCGCGAGCGAGAACCCGCCGCCTGCAGCCAGTCCGTTCAGTGCGGCGATCACGGGTTTGGGCATCCGCCGCATCTCGAGGATCGCCTGGTGAAAGCGGGCCGCCAGTTCGTGGAAGGCGGCGCCGTACCGTCCATTGTACCCGGCGATCCAACGCAGGTCCCCTCCGGCGCAGAAGGCCTTTCCATGACCGGTGACGATGAGCCCGCGGACGTCTTCCCTGCCGGCCAGTGCGACCAGTTCGTCTGCGAGGCGTTGAACCATGGGCAGGTCGAAGGCGTTATAGGCCTTCGGGCGGTTCAACTCCAGAATACCGACGCCGTTTTGCACCTCCAGCATCACATCAGCCGCTGATGTCCCCATAGATTCGGAATGTGCGTCTTCATTCACGATTCCCGTCTCCTTCCTCAAACATAGACTCGTTTCCATCCGGAAATGGTCATTTTTGCCAATCTCGGCGTTAATCTGGACGTTTGCTTGTGCGGCGACCTACAGGTCGCCTCAGCACAAACGCTTGATTTCCTTGATATTGGCGAAAAATCCTCATTTCCGGACTGGAAACTGGGTTGTACCGGGAAATCATTTCCGGATGGGGAGTAGCCTCATACCGCAGAAGCGAGCACATCCGCGGCATTCCCTCCGGTAATCCGCTGCAGGGCCTCATCCGAAAGCCCGGCCGCCTTCATCTCCGCCAGATATCGGGGTGGTTTCAGCAGGGGGTAATCGCTGCCGAGCAGGATCCGATCGTAGCCGATGATCTCCCCGGCGATCCGGTAGATGGCCGGCTCATACAGATAAGGCGAGGCCGCCGTGTCGAACCAGACGTTGGCCAACCGCTCCCGGACCTCCTTTTTCATGAGGGCGTAGAAAAAGATCCCCCCGCCCCAGTGCGCCAGAACGATTCGGTTTTCCGGATAGGCCGCGAGGAAGGCATAAACCTCCGCCAGGGTCATCGGCGCCTTTCCGGGATAGGAGTGGCCGACAGGCTCGTTGACGTGCATAAGCAGCGGGGCGTCGTGTACACGGCAGATCTCCATAACCTCCGACAAACCGTGGGTCACCGCCCTGGTCAGACCTCCTCCGTAGACGGCCAGTTCGCCGATCCCCCTCAGCCCGGCGGCAAGACACCTCTCCGCCTCGCGGGCCGCCCCCGGGGCCGTCGGAGAAAAGCAAGCGAAGCCGATCAAACGGTCTGGATAACGCTCTACGGCCTCCATGATGTAATCATTGTGGGCCTTGTAAAACGCTTCCCTTTCCCAGGGAAATCCGAAGACCACCGATTTCCGGATCCCTCCTTCATCCATGGCCTGGATGATCTCTTCGGCCCCGACCAGCCTGGCGTTCGGTGATGCGTAAAGGGTTCGAAATCCATCCTCGCCTTCGAAAAGCGGGGTCCGGTCCCGCGCGAACTCCGGAGGAAACAGATGTGTATGGAAATCGATCATGGTTCCAGCAGCGGTTTGAGCGCCCTCCGCAGGGCCTCGGGGTTGTAGCCGACCACCTTGTCCCGGATCCTGCCGTTCCGGTCGATGACGAACATCGTCGGGATCGCCGGGTTGTCTTCCGTGAAATAGGCCTCGATCACCCGGTCGTTGTAGCGGACGATCGGGTAGTTGATCTTGTGTTTTTCGCTGAAAGCCTTGAGATAGGCGTCCTTGAACTGGCGCTTGTCGTCCACGGAAACGCCCAGGATCACCAGACCGTCCTCCTGGTGGTCCCGCTGCAACTTCACGAGTTCAGGGATCGAAATACGGCACGGAGGGCACCAGGTCGCCCAAAAATCCAGGAGCACGATCTTGCCGCGGTACTGCTCCAGAGTCACCTCTTTTCCATTTAGATCCGGCAGAGAAAAAGAGGGCGCCGCGATATCCGCCCCGGCTTCGGATTGAAACGGAACACCGAGCAGGCAAAGCACCAGTATACCCAGCAGCACCCTGAACGTTTCGACCTTTTTCAACATGAATCCCCCTTTTTAACGGGCCTGATCCTGGCCCCCAGTCTGTTTCGGTCATTTGCCATGCCAGGCGGCCTTCGGGGACACCCGCCAGACACATGAAGCATCGCTCAATCGCGTTATTTTAGGCATCCCGCTTCCATAAAGCAACCTTTCAAGAACATCTCGAAGGGCTCGCGGCCCTGCCTCAACCGCGCCGAAAGCGTCCCCGGCCTTTGCCTCCCTTGGAGAGAATTTCCCCATCATATAGAGCTTGATCCGCCCAAAAGGTTTCAGACCCGGAAATCAACCCCTCTCATGCCTTCCAAAAAATCCCCGGACCAGACAGCCCATGCAAAGGTCTCTTCCTCCCGGAAAATTTCCGTACCAGTCAGCCAACGCAAACGCCCCTTCCTCCCGGAAAATTTCCGTACCAGAAATGAGGATTTTTTGCCGAGATCAAGGAAATCAAGCGTTTGCGCGGAGGCGACCTATAGGTCGCCGCACAAGCAAACGTGCAGATTGACGCAGAGATCGACAAAAAAGACCATTTCTGGTGCGGAGGCGACCTATAGGTCGCAGACAAGCAAACGTGCAGATTGACGCAGAGATCGGCAAAAAAACCCATTTCTGGCGCGCAAGTTAGAGCATTTGATAGGGGTCGACATCCACGGCCACCTGCACCCCGGCCGGCGGCGTCCTCACCGCTTCGCCCATGCTTTCGAGCAGATGCTTCAAGGCTGCGATCTTACGGCCCTTCAGAAGAATCTGCCAGCGGTAGCGGTCCTTGATGCGCGCTATGGGGGCCTCCACCGGTCCCATCACCTGAACGGCCTCTTTCCGCCCCGCGATCCCGCTCAGCATACGCCGGAAACCCACTCCCAACTCCTCCGCGCAGGCCAACGTTTTCGCCCGGTCCTTGCCTTGCACCCGGATGCAGACCAGGTGGGCGAAAGGCGGGTAGCCAAGCCCGGACCTCAGCGCGGCCTCACGCTCGAAGAAGCCTTTGAAATCATGGGCCATCGCCGCCTGCAAGGCATAGTGGCCGACATTGAAGGCCTGGATGATGACCTTCCCCGGCCGGTCCCCGCGACCCGCCCGCCCGGCCACCTGGCTCAGGACCTGAAACGTGCGCTCGGCCGCCCGGAAATCCGGAAAGTTCAGGAGGAGGTCCGCCGCGATCACGCCGACCAGAGTCACCCGTGGGAAATCGTAGCCTTTTGTCACCATCTGGGTGCCGACCAGGATGTCAATGGCCTGTTCTTTGAACTGCTTGAGAATCTCGAAGGACACCCCCTTCGCCCGGGTGTTGTCGGTGTCCATGCGCGCCACCCGGGCCGAAGGGAAGAGACTCCGCAGCTCGAGTTCGAGTTTCTGGGTGCCGAACCCGTAAGTTTTGATCGCCTCGCGGCCGCATTCCGGACACGCT
>Ga0209164_1002929_pt1 | contig 16984 bp, 14 predicted proteins | sample MTBNYHSulfiMetaG_FD_187458 | JGI IMG/M metagenome (GOLD analysis project Ga0209164, IMG submission 187458) | Enrichment culture microbial communities from rom New York Harbor, USA that are MTBE-degrading - MTBE-NYH (New York Harbor Sulfidogenic)... | ecosystem: Environmental > Aquatic > Marine >...
GGGAGGCTACGTCGCCGGCTCGCGCATCCTGATTGACTTGCTCGTCAATCGGGCGAGGACCTTGGTCTATACCACCGCCCTGCCGCCGGCGACGATCGCCTCGGCTTCAGCCGCGCTGGAAATTGCTTTCGAGACCCCGGAGGGCGTCGCGCTTCACGAAAAGCTCTGCGAGAACGTTGCAGCGCTGCGCTCAGGACTGCGCGAGCGAGGCTACTCGGTCAGTGAAGATCCAACGGCTATTCTTCCGGTCATCGTGGGACAGGAGAAGAAAGCCTTGGATTTGGCCAGTACGCTTTACGAAGAAGGGATTTTCGCCCCGGCGATTCGCCCCCCGACGGTCCCTGCCGGCACCGCCCGGCTTCGCCTTTCCCTCAGCGCCCTGCATCAGAGGGAAGATCTTCAGCGCCTGTTGGAGGTCCTGCCCGCAGCGAAAGCATCGCCCGCACGAAGTCCGCAAAGCGGCGGCAATCCTCGCCGGTTGCGCCGATGATTTCGAAGCGAATGGTTTTTCTCCCGCCGAGGTTCGCCGGGTGCTTGGACAGGATGGGCAGATGAGGTAAGATATCACATCCAGAGCAGATTGAATGCAAACGGTGGGAAGCGATGCGGGAAGATTTTCGACAGCGACTAAAGAAAGAAATCTTGGTTTGTGACGGCGCGACCGGGGCCGACCGCGTCCTTCATCGGCGTGGGAGCCAGCCCGAGCGGACAGGAGTGGATTCATTAGTCAAAACGCGCTCGAAGACGCTCGAAAGAACTTAGAGCGAGCGGGGGAGTTTGTGGCTGCCTGCCGCACCTTGCTGGAAAAGAGCGCTTCCTCGCAAGCACCGGGGGAGGGATAGAGGGGATGTTTCGAAGGGGGTTGATCTCTGAGATGCGCCTTTCAGCTCGATGCATCTTGGTTCTGCTGACCGTTGGGGTCTTGGGTGCCGGTGCGCGGGACGCGAAAGCCGACGATACCCTCAGGGAGCAACTGTTTCGCTTTTCCATCGAGTGGTTGCAGTCGGCCACGGAAGCGAACGGCGATTTGAACTGGCACTCAGATGGGCAGATTGATCATCTGGACTTGTATGGTTTGGGGCAAGTGGATCGTTACGGCGGTTTGCTGCCCACCCACACGCCAGCACCGACGATCACAATCACGCCGACGCCGACCGCCACACTGACGCCCACCCCAACGCCGACCCTCGGGCCGACCCCGAAACTGTTGGCCTCACTCCCCCTGCCCCACTCGGACGGTAGCAACCCCTCAGTGATCGCCCGGCGCGGCGGAGGTTACCTCGTGACCTATGACCGGGGCGAGCGCGTGTGGTGGGCCGATTTTGACTTCGATGGCAGCCCGCAGGACAGCGGCGACTTGGGAGACGACAGCCGCTCTCCGGTCGCGGCCGAAGACCGAGGGGGAGGAATCTGGATCGTCTACGTCTATGAGAGTGAGTGGTTTTTCGGCAAAGACGAGGGGCTTGTGCTTTACTGTGACCAGACCCCGGACAGTCGCTATTGGGTGCGCGAGGGTCGGGAGCGTAATCCCGCCATCGCGGTGGACCGCGAGGGGGGCGTTGCTCTGGTCTGGGAGGATGAAGAGTACGACCCTGATCACTGCCTGCTCCGCTTCGCCGAGTACGACTCCGGACTGGACAAAGTGAACCTGTATGATCCTCGCTTTCTGAGCAACAACAGCTCGAGGGAGAGCGAGTTTCCCGATGTCGCGGTGAACACCAACAGCGAGTTTCTCGCCGTCTGGATACACGAGGACCGGCAGATTAACGGCCTCTACTTCACCGCTTACCAGTTCTCCGATGAGGACCTCGTCCTGTCCGAGGAGGATCGGAACGTCCGTCCGAAAGATCCCAAAGTGGCAGCCCTTTCGGATGACTTCTACCTGGTTGTCTGGGAAGACCATCGCGACGGGGACGCCGGGAGGATTTACGGCCGGTTGGTCAGCGGGGTGGGCCAGCCGGTGGGAGAGACGGACTTCCGTATCGATGACCGCCCGGGCGCGGCGACGAGACCGGCGGTGACCGCCTTTGAGGACCGGGGGCTGTTCCTGGTGGTTTGGGCCGAGGCGCTCGATTCGGGGCAGCAGGTGCGTGGCCTCCTGCTCGACGCTCGGGGCAATCCGCAAGGCCCCTCGTTTATCCTGATTGAGGAAGTCCAAAGCATTAACAAACTTGATGTCGCAGCCAGCCGGAGCTTCTCCGGCGAGTTTGCGATGGTCTGGCAGGACGGCAGCGCTCTTCAAGCGAACCTGTACTCGATGGATTTCTAGAGGCAACGCTTTCTGCAATTGGCGGGCTCTTTCCTGAGAGGCCACTTGGAGTGTCCTCTGACAATGAACGACTCCTATGAGGTGTATCGCACGCTGAGGCAGGTGTTCGGGCACGAACGATTTCGCCCCCACCAGGAAGAGATCATCGAGCAGGTGCTGGCGCGGCGCAACACGCTGGCGGTCTTGCCCTCCGGGCATGGCAAATCGCTCTGCTACCAGTTGCCCGCTTATCTGCTGCGGGGCACGACGCTGGTCTTCTCGCCCCTGATCGCCTTGATGAAAGACCAGATTGACGCGCTCAATCGAAAGTTCCACATCCCCAGCGTGAGTCTTAACCACGAATTCCTGGCCAACGATCCCGAGGGTTATGAGGAAACGCTCGCCGCTCTGGCCGAGGGCAGGTATAAGATTGTCTTCATCGCCCCCGAGCGCCTGGACGCCGGCCGGGATATGGACATCTTGAGGCGGATGCCCACCAATCTGGTCGTCGTGGACGAGGCGCATTGCATCTCCCTGTGGGGGCACGATTTCCGCCCGCATTATCGCCGGGTGCTGAAGTTCGCCCGCTCGCTGGGCAAGGTGCCCATTCTGGCGGTGACCGCGACCGCTCCCCCGGTGGTCGAAAAGGATATCGTGCAGCAACTCGGCCCGGGAACGCCGGTGGTGCGCGCTTCGTCGTACCGCGATAACCTGCGGCTGCACGTGATCCGCGTCCGGGCGATGAGCGAGAAATATGCCGCCCTGGAGCAAATCATCGGCAAGCTGAAAGGCCCGGGAATCGTATATGTGGGCACGCACGAGGAGTGTGAGCGCACGAGCGCCTTTCTGAACTTCGCCGGAATCCGCTCGAAGTATTATCATGCCGGGCTGAAGAGCGGCCGCAGCGCGATTCAGGAGGGCTTTATGGAGGATCGGTGGCCGGTGACCGTGGCCACCTGCGCGCTGGGGATGGGCGTGGATAAGCCGAACCTGCGCTTTATCATCCACTTTCGCTTTCCGAGTTGTCCCGAGATCTACTATCAGGAAATCGGGCGGGCGGGCCGCGACCGCGAGCCGGCGGATTGCGTCCTGCTGTTCGACCCGAAGGACATCCGCCTCCAGGAACACTTTCTCGACGTCGGCTATCCGACCCCGGCGCAGGTCGAATCGGTCGCTCGCGCCCTTTCGCCCGAGGAGCCGAAGCGCCCCCGGCAGGTGGCGCTGGCGAGCGGACTGGCCACCGAACAGGTGAACAACATTCTGTTCCATCTGGTGGACCGCGGGCTGGTTCGCCGGGCGGCTTGCGAGGAGGAGGGATACCTCCTGGCCGGTTCGCGCCGGCGGCTGCCCGATCTTTCCGAATTCGAGCGCGTGCGCACCCAGCGACTTGCCTGCCTGCGGAGTATGATCGAATACAGCCGCACTCCGGACTGCCTGATGGAATACCTCTGCCGCTACCTGGGCGACGCCAAGCTCCACGCCTGCGGGCATTGCTCGACCTGCAAAGGCTACCCGTATGATTCCTATGTGCAGCTGACGGCGAACGTCAAGCGTTTTCAAAAAGAATGGCGCCCGGCGCTGGAGGCCTCGGGCCGGTTTCACGCCGGGGGATTCTGTCTGGACTATTACCGCGAGACGACGGTGGGGACGGTTGTCGCCGAGGATAAATACGGCACCAAGACGGGCTATCGCCAATGGCTGGTGGACCGCGCGAAAGAGGTGATCCAGGAGAAATATCCCCTCGGCGACTTGGATCTCGTGTGCAGCGTACCCAGCACCAAGAAACGTAACATCGTCCGAGGCATGGCCAAGCGTTTGGCCGAAAGCCTGCACTTGCCTTACATCGAACTATTGGGGAAGATCCGGCAGACGGAACCCCAAAAGGCGATGCGCACCCGGACGCAAAAGCAGGGGAACATCCGGGGGGCGTTCCAGCTGCTTGAGCCGGAGGCCGCCCGGGGCAAAACGATCCTCCTGGTGGACGACATCTACGACTCCGGCTGGACCCTGCGCGAGTGCGCCCGCGCCTTGAGCAAGGCGAAGCCCAGCGCGGTTCACATTTTCACCCTGGCCCGCACACAGCATATTGATGATTTGTGAAGTGGATAGTTGAGAGTTGAGAGTGGAGAGCAGATAGCGGATAGTAAACTGCAAATCGCGGGGAAACTCTATGAATGAGCGGGAGTACAAGATCGCCTTGTCCCAGGCTGACAGGGTGGGGCCGAAGAACTACCGGACGATCCTGGAGCATCTGGCCGCGCGGCAGATTCCCCTCGAGGACTTGTTCCAAGGCGACGAGCAGATTCTCTCCAGCCTGCCGCCGCTGCACGACCGCGACCGGGCTGTGCGAGGGATCGAGACCATCCGCGAAACGCTGGAGACCGTCCGCGAGGTGCTGGAGCAGCTCGAGGAGCGGGAGGTCGCCATCGTTCTCGCTGAGGACGAGGAATATCCTTCGCGGCTGAGGGCGAGTCTGGGCGAGCAGGCCCCGCCGGTGCTTTATTGTTACGGCAACCTCGAGCTGTTCAGCGAGCCTTCCGGCGCGGTGGTCGGCTCGCGCCATCCGGACGAGGACGCCCTGGAGCTGGCCCAGCGAGCGGCGAGAGAGTGGGTTCGAGCCGGGCGGGTGGTCGTCAGTGGATGCGCCTCAGGCGTGGACGCGGCGGCGCACGGCGAGGCGCTCGACGCCGGGGGCAATACGATCGGGGTTCTCAGTCAGGGGCTCCTTGCCACTCGCACTTCGGAGGCTTTTGCCGGTGCGGCCGACGCTTCGAGCTTCCTGCTGGTTTCCCACTTTCCGCCCCGGCAGGCCTGGAACCGGGGAGCGGCGATGAGCCGCAACCGGACCGTTTGCGCCCTGGCCGATGCGGTGATTGTCATCCAGGCGGGTGCCCGGGGAGGCTCGCGGCACGCCGGGGCGACCGCTCTGAAAATGGCCAAGCCGACCTTCGTGATCGCGCCTCGCAACCCCGGTCAACCCGGCTGGGAGGGCAACGCGGCGTTGCTCCAGGAAGGCGCTATCCCGCTGTCGGTGGATGAGGAAAGCGGGGAGGTGGATTTCTCGCCCGCACTTGACCCGCCTGATCCGCAGGCATCCGGAGAAAGCGCCGGGCAACAGACGCTTTTTTGACCCGACTCGGATGTCCCTGGCACTCAGGCGCTGGTGCCGATGATGAGCCGGGGTTGGAGCGTGACGCTCTCCACCGGCCGCCGCTCAATGCACTGAAGCAACATTCGGGCGGCCAGCTCGCCGATCTCGTACCTCGGCTGGTTGACCGTCGTCAGGGTCGGTTGCACCAGCTGGCCGAAAAACAAGCCGTCGAAGCCCACCACGCTGACTTGTTCGGGAACCTCAATTCTCCGCTGTTGCAGCTCACTGATCGCGCCCATCGCGATGATATCGCTGGCGGCGAACACGGCGGTCATCCCTTCAAACTGGTCGAGCAAGCGGGCCATGCCCTGCCGGCCGGAGTCGGGATTGAACTCGCAGTCCACGCTCCACTGCGGCCCCGGCTCGATGCCGGCGCTGCGCAGCGCTCGATGGTAGCCCCGCAGGCGCGGCTCGGTCGTGTCAGCATGCTCGGGTCCCCGCAGATGGCCGATGCGCCGGTGTCCCCGCTCGACCAGGTAGCGGGTCGCCGCGTAAGCGCCCGACTCGTTGTCCACCACCACGGCGGGAAAGTCCAGGTCAGGATAGCGCCTCAGAATGGTGATTAGAGGAATGCCATGCCGCTGGATACGCTCGATCTGCTCGCGGTCGTGTTGGCTGTTATGGGGTTCCAGAATGATGCCATCCACCCGCTTGTCGATCAGCGTGGCCAGGTACTCGACCTCTTTGGTGGCCAGATCGTTGGTGTTGCACAGGATGGTGCTGAGCGATTGCTCGACGGCGACATCCTCCACCCCTTGAATGATCTCAGGGTAGAACGACGACATCACGTTTTGAATGACCAGGCCGATCAGCGAGGTTTTCTTGCGCGCCAGGGCGCGCGCCGCCGGATGGGGACGGTAATTCAGCGCCAGCGCCGCCTGGCGCACTCGCTGCTTGGTCTCGACGTTGATGTGGGGATGGTCGTTGAGCGCCATCGAGATGGTGGACAGCGCCAATCCCGTTTGCTCGGCTATGTCTTTGAGCGTTACTCGCATCGTTCGCGCCTAAGGCCCGAACCGGTAGATGTCGCCCCGGCTGATCGTCCCGTTCGTCGGGTCATAGGGATAGAACAACGTCGGCGTTACGGCCTTCCAGAAGACCAGGATGGTTTCCAGCTCGTTGTCGGGGCCGAAGCCCTGGACGATCCATTGGCCGACGCGGGGAATCCCGCTGTTCCATCCCGACTCGGGTACAAAGCGATAGAGAATCCACCCCTCGGAGTCCCGCGGATCATAATACAAATAGTACTTCATGTCATTAAAGCCGGGAACAACGTATCCAAAAGCGTCGGTGGGGTAGTTTTGAATGTAATCCACCGGGGTCGTCAAGCGCCGGATGCGCTCGATGAGCGTCATTCCGCCCGCGGGGCACCAGGAGGGCAGCGGGGCGCTCCCGCAGGTTGGGGGGAAAGCGCTGTTATCCACCTGGTATTGGCTTAGTGCTAGATCGATAGTTCTTTCATCGGCCAGGGATCGGGCCACTTTGGAACGCACTTGAGCCTGCAAAAAGTTCGGGATGGCGATCGCCGCCAGGATTCCGATGATCGCGACCACGATCAACAACTCGATAAGCGTGAAACCTCGGATAGATTGCCTTGTCAACCGCTTCATGATTCTCACTCTCCTTGCTTTGTTTTCCTATGATCAGAGATTAATCTGCCACCGTAACACATGGGGACAGTCCGCTGGGATATCCCCGGAAACAAGCCCGCACCCGGTGTGAACCGAGGGCGCCGACAATAAAAAACTTTCTCATCCAGTGCTGCTCTGTTCTTCACCTCCTCAAGGATTCTTGAAGCGCTTCAAATAAGAAGGACTATAAGTAAGGATTTGAAGCGTGTCAAACGTTTTTTTGAACTTTAAGAGATTTTCATTGTCCAGCAGGAAGAAACAGGTCGGGATGAACTGAATAATCCCATAACCTATTGATAAAACAAGATTTGTGCTTTTGAGAGAGAGTCATGGGCAGGATGCCCATGCTACCTGATGTAGGACAGCCGCTCCCGGCTGTCGGCAGGCAACGCCCCTTCGTCATGGGCAAGATGCCCATGCCGCGTGTGGAGGAGATCATGGGCAAGATGCCCATGCTACCTCGTAGGACACCTATGCCACTTCAGGGCAGAAGGCTGAGCACCTTCTCCATCTCCTCGATGGTATTGTAGCAGTGAGGGGCGAGCCGGAGGCGCCCAGCGCGGACAGAGGCGAAAACATTATTGTTCAGCAGGAGCCGCCGGGCCTCTTCGGGGTCGTGCGCCGGTTTGAAAATTGAGAGGATGCCCGAGCGCTGCTCAGGCTCCCAAGGGCTGTAAACCTCGTAACCCTTCGCCTTGGCTCCTTCGCAAAGGCAGTCGGTCAGCTCGAAGACGCGCTTGTGAATGAAATCGGCTCCCAGTTCGATGAGCAGCTCGAGAGCGGCCGCCGCTCCGGCCAGGCTGACGGTGCTCAGCGTGCCGGGCTGAAACCGCTTGGCGGTCGGGTCGAACGTCAAATCGTAGTCCAGATAATCCTCCGGGTTGACCACGCTGGTTGAGCCGACCCAGCGGGGTTGGACCTTCCCAAGGTGTCTCCGGTCAATGTAGAACAGCCCCGCCCCCTGCGGCCCGAGCATCCACTTGTAGGTCGACGTGCTGAGGAAATCAATTTGCATCGCTTTGACGTCAAGGGGCAACACCCCCAGGCCCTGGATCGCGTCCACGAGAAGCAAGACGTCCCGCCGGCGGCAGAGCGCCCCCAGCCGGGCCAGATCGAGCCGGTAGCCGCTGGCGAACTGGACGAAACTGACCGCGACAAGCCGCGTGCGCTCATCCAGATAGCGTTCAAACTGTTCGGGTGGGTAAGCCCCCTCGACGTCCGGGACCAGGCGCACCTCGACGCCCCGGCCGGCCAGGTGCATCCAGGGATAGACGTTGGCCGGGTACTCGGTGTCCGGCAGCAACACATTGTCGCCCGGCTCCCACTCCAGACCGTCAGCGACAATATTGATCCCTTCGCTGGTGTTGAGCGTGAAGGCGATCTCCTCCGCCTCGGCTCCGATATACCCGGCGAAGCGCCGCCGGAACTCCTCGCAGCGCCCGTACCACTTCGGTAGCGCGCCCGTGGCGAGATTCAAGATATCCCCGATCTCCTCTTCCATCGCTTTCTGCACGCGGGTGGACATCGGCGACACGCCGGAGTGGTTGAGATAGATGTAACGCTGTGTGACGGGAAAGAGCGAGCGAAGTTCGTCGAATTCCATCAGATTCTCCTTCAGTGAGCGGGAACGAGCCGATTATAACAAACAGTGCCGGGGGATCAAACGCGCGCAAAAGGGCGCTGTTCTATCCGGCTTCCGACGGAAGGCAAGATTCAAGTGATGACCACGCAGAAAAAGATCGTCAGGATCCAAATCACGACGAAGATGACGATGAACATCACGGCGAGGTCGTTCCTTCTTCCCTTGGGCGATTCTTCCAAAGACGCATGACGACCGATGGCGACAAAAGACAGATCGAGGTCCTTCAAAATCGCGTGGACGATCTCAGCCTGCTCCCGTCTTACCATCAGCCTTGCCGGGTCAACCATCGGCCGCCACGTGCTGAAGTGCTCGCCTTTGAAGTAGTAGTCAATGCCTTGTCCGTCCAGGACCGATCGGAGGATCGAAACATCGGCGGGATTGAAGGTCGAGAGGACTTCGACGAATTGTGCAGATTCCCCGGCTGTTCGGTCCGAGCGGTCGGAAACGGCAGGCTCTATCTCGTCCGGGTCTTGGCTCATTGCGCTGGGGGCTTCCATTCAGCCTGGACCTGCGCAGTCTTCGACTGCATCCAATTTTGAATTCTAGGTCTCGGCTGAAACCCTGTCAAGCGGCGTTGCGCCTCAGGCGTGAATGAAGACCGCTTCGAACTGGTTGACTCCCAGGGCTTCGGCGACGGCTCGACATTTCGCCTGCAAGATGAAGTAGAGGTTCTCGGGGCGGCCCTCCAAGGTCTCGAAGTTGGCTTGCCCCTTGCTGAGAATGATTTCGGCTTCGGCGAAAGTCGCCTGAAAGGCCGGGCTGGTGCGGGGCAAGACCGTCCCGACGCGGTCATAGCCGTTGTCCAGGATCCGGGCGAACGCCTCCAGGCCCGCTTCGACGGCATCCTCGCGCAAGGCGTCGTTCAAGATAGGCCCTTGATTGACCGCCACGGTGATGTCGAGCCGGGGCCGGCGCTGTTTGATCGCCTCGATGAAGACCCGGTCGAAGACAATCTCCCCGGCGTTGTCGGCCAGATAGAGCAAATTGTCGGCGCCGGCCAGCTCCCGGCGAAACCTTTCAAAGTCGCTGCGGGCAAATCCCTGCCGGAGCAGGCGTTCGAGCGTGCCTTCCAGGTCGAAAGATTTCTGGATGCCGAGATCAATAATGTTTCCCGCGACGGCGAGAAGGGCGGCCGTAAGGAGCGGGTCCTTGGATGGGTTCACTTTCTCCTGAAGGCGAGGGAGCATTTCGAACGCCGCACGATTGGTTTCGCGTTTCAGCGCGTGGAAGGGGTCCGCCACGCCGGTGTGTTTCAGGGCGATCTTCATCGCATGGTAGGACAGCTCGGCCGGGCACAGGTGCAGCGGCTCGGTGGCCAGGTAGGCATCCACCTCTTCCAGGGTCTTGCTCCAAACGGCTCTCGCCTGCTCAGCCTGCGGCGAGTCGCCATAAACCAGGGACAGGATCCGCTCGGCTTGTCTTCGAGCGCAGGGGAGGCAGTCGCGGACTGCTTGCATTTAGTATCCAGTCAGTAGGGATTCTTATCCAACCAGTTTTTGCAGTGGCTGCTCCGCGACGATGCACCCCCAAGGCCCTAAACTGCCGGGCCTTGAGGGTGGCACCCACGGGCATAAGAATGGATGGACCACACCTTCGAGGTGTAGTCCATCTGGGCGGACTGCGCTCGTCCGGGTTCTGCTACAACACGTCGGCGATCGCCTCGCACAGCCGATCCATATTTCCGGCAGTCATCCCGGCGACGTTGATGCGTCCCGAGCCGACGATGTAAATCGCATACTTGCTCTTCAGCGTCTCAACCTGCTCCTTGGTCAAGCCGGAGAAGGAGAACATTCCGTTCTGGCGGGTGATGAAGGAGAAATCCTGCTGGACGCCCTTGGCCTTCAGCGTCTTGACGAACAGCTCGCGCATCTGGCGAATGCGGTCCCGGATCTGCTTAACCTCGCCTTCCCACTCGGCCCGCAGCGCCGGGTCGTTGAGGATCGTGGTAATAATCCCTCCGCCGTGGGAAGGGGGATTGGAGTAGTTGGTCCGGATGACCAGCTTCAGGTGGCTGAAGGCCGCCTGGGCCGCGTCGGGAGTCGCTGCGACCAGGGTTAATGCCCCGACCCGCTCGTTGTAAAGGCCGAAGTTCTTCGAGAAGGAGCTGGCGACGAGCAGCTCCCGGCCCGGCGCGCAGAAGCAGCGCAAGCCGGCGGCGTCTTCTTCGAGTCCCTCGGCCAGGCCCTGGTAGGCGAAGTCAAACAGCGGCAGCAGATTGCGCTCGGCTACGACCCGGGCAATCTTTTTCCACTGCTCCAGGTCGGGGTCCATGCCGGTCGGGTTGTGGCAGCAGGCGTGCAGGAGGATAACCTCCCCTTGAGGGATCTCGCCCAGCGCTTTCCTCATCGCGTCAAAGGCAAGGCTTTTCTTCCCGGCGTCATAGTAAGGGTAAGTGGCAATCTCCAAGCCGGCCGCCTGGAAGATGCCCTTGTGGTTCGCCCAAGTCGGGTCGCTGACCCAGATGCGCTCCTTGCCCATCACTTTGCGAAGGAATTCCCCGGCCACGCGAAGCCCCCCGGTGCCGCCCGGGGTATGGGCGGTGACGGCCCGCTTGCCGGTGACTACCTCGTGGCCCTTGCCGAAGAGCAGCTGCTGGACGGCTGCGCCGTACTCGGGCGCTCCCGGCATCGGCAGGTACGACTTGGAGGTCTCCTGCTCGAGCAGCCGCTGCTCGGCTTTCTTGACCGAGGCCAGGATGGGGGTTTTGCCTTGCCCGTCCTTATAGACCCCAACGCCCAGATTGATCTTCTCCGGTTTGGGATCTTTCTTAAAGGCCTCGGTCAGACCGAGGATCGGGTCAGGGGGTGCCATGCTCAGTTTCTCAAACATTTTCATTCATCCTTTCTCAGTGTCCGGCAGGTACACAGGCGCCTTCTCTAATGCCGGGCCTTTGCGAACTGCGGCGCCGGGCATTTCGATTCGGACTGCTGCTTCCCGCCTCTTGGATTTCCGGTAAATGGAGCAGGGATTATACACACATGATCTCGCTTCGCCAACTATCCAGAATGTCCCGGAGGGTGTTTTCCAGCGTCCGGGTCGGCTGCCATCCAGTCAGAGCCTCCAGCTTCCGGTAGGAACCCCAGCGCTCGGGCACCTCGCTGGCCCGCATCCGCTCAGGGTCCTGCTCGATCGCGACCTGGACCTTGCACTGCGAGAGATAAAAGTCGAGAATCCGGCGGATTTGCACCCGGCGGCCGGAACAGACTTGCAGGATTTCCCCCGAGAGGGCTTTCCGGCTGGCCAGCAGGTAGGCCCGCACGACGTCCCGCACGTCCGTGAAGTCCCGGTACGCCTCCAGGTTGCCGACCCGGAGAAGCGGCTCTGAGCGGCCCGCCTCGATCTCGGCAATCTGCCGGGCGAAACTGCTGGTGACAAAGCGCTCCGACTGCCGGGGACCGATGTGGTTGAAGGGCCGCAGAATGACCACGTCCAGCCCCTGCGCCCGGTGGTAATACTCGCTCCACAGCTCCCCGGCGCGTTTGGTGGCCGCGTAGAAGTTGGCCGGTCGCACCGGCGAGTCTTCCGTCAGGGGCATCTGGGTCGGGGCGGCCTTGCCATAGACCTCGGCCGAGCTGATGAACATCACCCGGCTCTTTGGGCATTGCCGCTGCACCGCCTCCAGGAGGAGCAAGGTGCCCTGAACGTTGGTTTGGAACGCCGGCAGAGGGTCATGGTCGGCTGAGGGGACATGGCTGACCGCCGCAAGGTGAAAAATCCACTCGGGCTGGAGCTGCTTCAGCGGCTCGTCGAGCGCGCCGCTCCGGCGGATATCGGCAGCGATGGTGCGGACTTTCTGCCGGGCTTTCTCACCTATGCGCAGCGGCTCGCTCGGGTTCAGGACGGTTCCTGCGACCTCAGCCCCCTCTTCGAGCAGGGCTTCGGCCAGGTAGCCGCCGACAAAACCATCCATGCCGGTGATAAAAGCTTTCAAGCGGGAGCCTCGCGTGCTTCAGTGGTTCCAGTGGCCGTGGAGGAGGCGCTTCCTCTGCCGTTGTCTCTCAAGTGCCGGGCGCTTTGGCGGGGGCGTAGGGAGGATGCTCCTGAAAATGCTGGTGCCGCCGCAGGTCGGCCTCCACCATCATCGCCACCATCTGTTCGAAGCCGACCTGGGGCTGCCAGCCAAGTTGCTCGCGCGCCTTGCGGGCGTCGCCGACCAGCATTTCGACTTCCGCCGGGCGGACAAACCGGGGGTCCACCTTCACATAGGCCTCGTAGTCCAGCCCCACGTGCTCAAAGGCCAGCCGGGCGAAGTCCCGCACCGAGTGGGCTCGCCCGGTGGCGACGACGTAATCCTCCGGCTGTTTCTCTTGAAGCATCAGCCACATCGCGCGGACGTAATCCCCGGCATAGCCCCAATCCCGCTTGGCATCCAGGTTCCCCAAGCGCAGCTCCTGCGCCAGGCCGAGCTTGATACGAGCCGCGCCGTCGGTAATCTTTCTCGTGACAAACTCCAAGCCCCGCCGCGGGGATTCGTGATTGAACAGGATGCCGGAACAGGCGAACAGGCCGTAGCTCTCCCGGTAGTTGACGGTGATCCAATGCCCATACACCTTGGCCACCCCGTAGGGGCTGCGGGGGTAAAACGGGGTTCGCTCGCTCTGCGGCGTCTCCTGGACCTTGCCGAACATCTCGCTGCTGGAAGCTTGGTAGAAGCGAATCTCCCGGTTCTCGTGGCGGATGGCTTCCAGCATCCGGGTGACGCCCAAGGCGGTAAACTGTCCCGTCAGGATCGGCTGCTCCCACGAAGTCGGCACAAAGGACATCGCCGCCAGGTTGTAGATTTCGTCCGGCCGGGCCAGGCGCAGCACATTGTTAAGCGAGAGTTGGTCGAGCAGGTCCGCCTGAAGGATCTCGATCGCACCCCGCAGGTGTTCGATGCGCTCGAACTTCTCGGTGCTGCTGCGGCGCACCATGCCGAAGACCCGGTAGCCCTTCTCCAACAGGAACTCGGCCAGGTAAGAGCCATCCTGGCCGGTGATGCCGGTGATCAGCGCGGTGCGTTGCGCCATCGTCTTGCGCTCCAGGGTTATTTGCCTATCAGCTGCCGGCGAACGTCGCGCAGAATGCGCTGGGCGGCCGAATCGGAACGCGCCTCGACGTAAATCCGCACGAGCGGTTCCGTTCCCGAGGCTCGAATCAACACCCAATGCCCGCCCGAAAGGTTGAATTTCCAGCCGTCAATCGTGTTGACGCGAACCACATCGTAGCGGGCGAAACCGGTCGGCGGCCGCTCGTGGAGCTTCTTCAGAATGCGGGCTTTCGTCGCCTCGGTCAGGTGCTGGTCGCTGCGCACAAAGGTGTGATACCCGACGGTCTTGAACAGATCCTTGACGAGGACCGCCATGGACTTGCGGGTCATCGCCATCATCTCCAAAAACAACAGCGAGCAGAGGATTCCATCCCGCTCGGGGATATGCCCCTTGATGCCGTAGCCGCCGCTTTCCTCGCCGCCGAGGAGGATGTCGCGCGTCAACATCAGCTCGCAGATGGACTTGAAGCCGACCGGAGTCGTGTGGAGGAATAGCTCGTACTGCTCGCACAGCGCGTCGAGCATCTCAGTGGTCGAAATCGCCTTGGCGACCTCGCCGGTCATACCCCGGTTTTTCACCAGATGGGTCAACAGCAGGGCGATGGCTTCCTGAGTCGTTACCCAGCGGCCCCGGGCGTCCACCACGCCGATGCGGTCGCCGTCGCCGTCGGTAGCCAGGCCGACCTGCGCGCCATGCTTGCGAACCGCCTTCGACAAGGCCTCGAGGTTGTCCGCCGTCGGCTCGGGGCGCACGCCGCCGAAAGATGGATTGAACTCGTGGCGAATGAGAACCGGCCGCACGCCGATCTTCCGCAGAATGGCCTCAACGCGTCCAATCGCCGCGCCGTGCATCGCGTCAATGACCACCCGGGGCTTGGAGCGGCGGATCGCGCTCAAATCCACCAGCTTCTCCACCGCTCGGAGATAGGACGGCTCCGGGTCGAACAGCGTGATGGATTTCTTCTTCAGGCCCTCCTCGAGCGGCACCTGCTTGATCTCGCCCTCGGCTTGAAACACCTCGTGCAACTGTTTTTCGATCGCGGCGATCATATCGGGGGTGCCGGGACCGCCGAAGTTGCCCTTGAACTTGATCCCATTGTAGGCGTAAGGGTTGTGGCTGGCGGTGATCATCACCGCCCCGGCGGTCTTTTTCTCCCGGGCGGCGAAGGAAATCTCCGGCGTCGAGACAAAGCGGGGCGTCAGCAGCACCTTCACGCTGCGCCCGGCGGCCACTTCCGCGATGCGCTCGGCGAACTCTTTGGATAGAAATCGCGTGTCGTAGCCGATCAACAGCGGCTTGCCCTTCTGGGTTTGCTTGACGTAGTCGGCGATTGCCGCGCCGACCCGCGTTACATTATCGAAGTTGAACTCCTTGGCGATCTCCGCTCGCCAGCCATCCGTACCAAACTTAATGTGGACCATGATTTCCTCTCTATTCAGTATGGGAATCGCTGAACCGAGTGAGCCAAGACCATAACAACCTTTTTTCGAAAGATCAACCCGGTGCGCCGGCGCCCGAAGACTCCCTTGAAAACCGGATTCGTCGCCCAACACTTCCTGGCTGGATAAGGGTGAAGTGCCAGGCACCTCGAATTCAAGTGCCTTGCACCTGAAGCAGAGTGCAAAGACTTACGATTGTGTTTGACATTGGCGCTGGACGCGTTATATTCCTGGTAGGGTTCGGTAATCCTCTTGTACTACTTGAGTTAAATGACTTCTCGTTTATCCGATGCTCCAGGGGCCGTCCTGGCGGACACCCTGAGGGGGCCGAGCATTTGGATTTCCCACTCGCGGCCTGCCGTTGGCGAGGCCGAAAGGGACCGACTTTGCGCGGTCCTCGATTCCCGGTATCTTGCGAATGGGCCTAAAAGTCGGGATTTTGAGGCCGCCTTGGGGCGTTTCCTGGGCTATGGCCATGCCCGAGCGGTCGCTTCCGGTACGTGTGCCCTCCAGCTGGCGCTTCTCAGTCTTGCCCCCGATGACTGTGTGCGCAGCCTGGAGGGGTTGGCCCGTTTCTTCCGCGGGCGAACAGTGCTTGTTCCCGCCTATGTTTGCTCGGCGGTTCTTTATGCGGTCGAGTGGGTCGGCGCGACGCCGGTTTTTGTGGACGTGGAGGAGGACACTGGGTGCGCCGACCCGGAACGCATGGCGGAGCAGGCCGGACCGGAAACCATAGCCGCTGTCGTCGCTTACCTTTTCGGCCATCCGGGGCAGAAAGATTTGCCTCAACACTCCAACCTGGTTTGGATCGAGGATATCGCGCAGGCCATTGGCGCCCTGCGGGCCGGCCAGCCGGTGGGCAGCCAGGGCCATAGCGCGGTTTGCTCTTTCTATGCCACCAAAGTCATCACCACGGGAAGCGGAGGCATGGTGCTCACGCGAGAGCCTGAAGCCGGGCAACGCGTGGAGCGTCTTCTGCAATACGACCACCAGTCGGACGGCCTGCTTCATCTCAGCTGGGCGATGAGCGACGTGCAAGCCGCGCTCGGACTGGCGCAGTGGCAGCAGCTCGGGCAGAGGATTCAAAGGCGTCGCCGGATTGCCCAGCTATACACGGAGGTCTTGGCGGATGAATCTCTCATCGAAGCGCTCCCCGCGACCGGCTCCGATCGGCGCCGGCTCATCGAAGGCCATATTTACTATCGCTATCCAATTCGACTGCGCCGGGGGCTGGAGAGGTTCATCGAGGGGATGAAGCGCGAGGGCGTGGAGGTCAAGCGCCCGGTGTTCTCGCCGCTGTACCGGTTGCGCGGTGGAAACCCGGAAGCGTTCCCGGTGACCGAGAAGCTGTTTGCGACAACCGCCTCCTTGCCCATTTACCCCGAGCTGAGCGAGGCTGAGGCGGAGCACGTGGCCGGAGCGGCCAAGCGGGTGCTGGCGGTCTTGTAGCCCTTGAAGTTCTTGCCTGACGGAAGCGAAAGGCGAAGCGGATGAGTTGGCACCAGGTCGTTTACTATTACCCGCGCGTTTTCCTCGTCGCGCTGGTAGGCTCATACCTGGCCACGCACCTCGTGCGGTGGCTGGCTGTCCGGGTGGGCCTGATGGACGTGCCGGACGAGCGAAAGATGCACCGCTCGCCGGTGGCCCTCGGCGGCGGGGTGGCCGTTTATTCTGCCTTCGCTTTGGCCGTTTATCTGACCCGGTACTACGACCGCCCGCTGCAAGGCATTGTCCTGGGCGGTTTTCTGATGCTCATCGTCGGTTTGGTGGACGACTGGCGGGGCGGCATCTCCGCAACGCTGAAGTTTTTTATCCTGGTCGGCCTGACGATCTTTCTCACCTT
>Ga0209164_1002932_pt1 | contig 16965 bp, 12 predicted proteins | sample MTBNYHSulfiMetaG_FD_187458 | JGI IMG/M metagenome (GOLD analysis project Ga0209164, IMG submission 187458) | Enrichment culture microbial communities from rom New York Harbor, USA that are MTBE-degrading - MTBE-NYH (New York Harbor Sulfidogenic)... | ecosystem: Environmental > Aquatic > Marine >...
CCCGGAGCCTCGCCCACAAACACGAGCGAAGCATGAGGATTCCCTTTACCAAAGACAATATTTTTCCGGGAGGCACATAAACTACACCGGGTGCATTCCCCAAGTTCTTCCCGCACGGTATCTAAAGTACCGGGGGTACAACTACAAGCGAGCGTTTTCTTTTTTGAAGAAAGATTCTCTTCTAACCCATCAAGTATGTTAAGCATATCTCGCGCGTCATCCGGAGCAAGCGCCTCCATTCCCAAGGTGTGCTGATGCTTGAAATACAGGGTGACGTCATTGACGATTTTCTGAAATTCCTTAAGAGCGTTTTCAGACATACGTTTCTTGAAAAAGGTCAGGAAGCAGAATAGTTTATTTATCTTCGGACTTCTGTCTTCTGACTCCTGTCTTCTGACTCCTATCTTCTGATTTTAACGCTTTTATCTTATCGAGAATTTTGTGTGCCAAGAGTTCCTTGCTCATTTGGGGAAGCTTTTCGGATTTTCCATTCCGACAAAGGAGGGTCACGATATTGGTATCTGTTTCAAAGCCTGCTCCGGGTTGAGTAACATCATTCGCAATGATGAGGTCAACATTTTTCGTTTGTAGCTTTTTCTGGGCGTTGGCAAGGAGATTTTCGGTTTCCGCCGCAAAACCAGCCAAAAAGGCAGCACCTTTTTTCTTGCCCATTTCTGCCAAAATATCCGGGTTTTTAACCATGGCAATAGTTACGTTATTTTTTTCTTTTTTGATTTTTTTAGGTGAGAACTCAGCCGGGCGATAGTCTGCCACTGCCGCGGCCATGATGACCGTATCCATGGATTGATAATGTTTTATGGTTGCATCATACATCTGACCGGCAGTTTCAACAGATATAACCTTAACCCCGCGAGGGAGGGGCACCTGGGTAGGACCAGTGACCAGTGTAACCTCCGCGCCCCTGATCTGAGCGGCTTCAGCCAGAGCATATCCCATCTTTCCCGAAGAACGGTTCGTGATAAACCTGATAGGGTCAAGCGGCTCCTGGGTAGGGCCGGCAGTAATTAAAATTTTTTTTCCTTTTAAGTCTTTTGGTCCGAGAATCGTTTTAATAGATTGGAAAATTTCCTCCACCTCCGACATCCGCCCTGTACCTTCCCAGCCGCAGGCTAATTCTCCTTTTCCCGGGCCAACACAATAAAAACCGCGTTTTTTTAAAGTCTCGAGGTTTCCCTGGGTCGCCGGGTTGGTATACATATTCACGTTCATGGCTGGCGCAAGCAGAATGGGCGCCTTGGTCGCGAGCACGGTCGTGGAAAGAAAATCATCAGCGAGTCCGACGGCAAATTTAGCAATGACATTGGCAGTAGCCGGAGCAACCACCACCAGGTCGGCTTTATCCGCAAGAGAGACATGAACGACTTCGGATGTCATAACCGGAGCAAACATTTCGGTGATAACCGGGTTGTTCGATACCGTCTGGAACGTGAGCGGGGTAATAAACTCCCGGGCATTTTTGGTCATAATGACCTGGACTTCGGCTTCGGCTTTGCGAAGCTTACGAACCAGTTCCGGAACCTTATACGCCGCAATCCCTCCTGAAATTCCCAGGAGAATGCTTTTCCCTTTTAACGTATTTTCGTCAGAAAGTTTAGCCGGCATAGTTTGTATATCATACCATAGTTTGTTATTTTTACAAGTCAAAAGAAACATAGGGTCTCTTCATCAGTTAACCAAGGAAATCTTTAATAAGTTTTTCAATCCGGTTTAAATTCTCGAGGGGGTTTTCTACCCAGACGATACTCGCATCAGCCCGAAACCAGGTAAGTTGCCGCTTTGCAAAGCGCCGGGTATCACGCTTCATGCTCCTCATCGCCTCTTCTAAAGAAATCTTATCATCCAGAAAAGCGCACATATGCCGGTATCCCAAAGATTGCATTGATTTTAATTCCGAGTGATACCCTCGGTCGCGCAATGACCCGACTTCCTCGATAAAACCATCCTTAATCATTTGTTCACACCTGAGGTTAATCCGATCATACAGTAAGGAACGATCCCACCGAATGCCGATTTGGAGATACTCATACCTCGTTTCTTTAAAAGCGTGTTTTTCGTGGTGCTCGGAAATGGGAAGACCCGTAAGAAAATAAACCTCCAGCGCGCGGATAATCCGAAACGTGTCTTTAGGATGAACGCGAAGCGCAGAAGCAGGATCAATTTTGGTAAGCTCATGATAAAGATACCCCTCCCCTCTTTGCGCTTCTTGCGCTCGGAGTTCCTGGTCGAGATCTCTATTTTCTTGTGCACCGGGGAAAAAACCGTGGAGTAAAGATTTAATATAAAGACCGGTTCCCCCGCACACTAAAACCCTCTTCTCTTTCTGCAGGATGGAGTCGATTGCTTTGCTCGCTACGGTTCGATAAAGGCCAGCGCTAAAATCTTGGTCAGGGTCAATGATGTCCAGAAGATGGTGGGGAACCAGCGCCTGCTCTTGGGGGATCGGCTTGGCAGTCCCAATATCCATATACCGGTAAATCTGCATGGAATCAGCCGCGACAATTTCCGCATCAATTTTTTGCGCTATTTCGAGAGCAAGCTGGGTTTTTCCTGCTCCAGTAGGACCAACAATAAGAACAATTTTGGGTTTCAAAATCTTTTTCCTTCCGCGCTCAGCTTCTCAGCCCCCACACTAATGCGGGAGAAACAAAAAGGTAAATGATTTTATGGTTTCCATGCTTTTTTACGATCAAACTTAACCCTTCTAATTTTATCACTTTTTCATTGAACCGCAAACTTTTTCGTGTTAAAAAAAGAAAAGGTGAGCAATACGGTGGCGTAAGAACTCACTCAGCAGAAGGCAGGACTAAGGAGTAAGCAGTCGAAAATCATTAAATGAAGAGATAATCAATTCCAGGAGCACTTTCCTGGTTTTTATAGGAGCACTAAATGATAAAACAGGTAGGGATCATTGCTAAAAAAAATAAACCGGAAGCGATTGAAGCGAGCCGAAGCCTGACAAAGTGGCTTTCCTCCCAAGGTTTGGAAGTTATCCTCGATGATCACTTGTTAAAAAAGGTTAAAGGGGACTGGCAACCGATTTCTCAGGCTCATTTCGCGAAAGTAGGGTTAGTGATCGTGCTGGGTGGTGACGGGACATTCCTCGGAGCGGCTCGGCTGATAAAAAACGGGAATGTTCCCATTCTGGGGGTTAATTTAGGGGGATTGGGTTTTTTAACCGCCTTTGGTCTAAATGAGCTTTATCCGGTTTTGGAAAAAATCTTATCCGAAACATTTGAAACCGAAAAAAGAATGATGTTAACCTCCACGATTATCCGGAAAGATAAAATTTTGGCTGAATACTCAGTGTTAAATGATGTTGTAATCACCAAAGTTGCTATCGCCCGGATCATTGATTTGGAAACCAGCATTAATGAACACTACCTTACTACCTTTAAGGCAGATGGCCTGATAATTTCAACCCCAACCGGATCCACCGCTTATTCCATGGCCGCGGGAGGGCCCATTGTTTTTCCCTCTCTGCAGGCGATAATTTTAACCCCGATCTGCTCGCATACCCTGACGAACCGGCCCATTTTGGTCCCTGATTCCGCTGAGATAACCGTGACCATCAAGTCGCGAAAGGAAGGTATCTTTTTAACCTTCGATGGTCAGGTAGGGCAAAGCCTTAAGGCCGGTGACTTGGTAAAGATAAAAAAAGACCATTTTCTCAATATGATTAAATCCCCTTTCAAGGATTATTTTGAAGTTCTGAGAACAAAACTCCGCTGGGGCGAACGGTAGAAGATGTTAACGGATCTCAAGATAAAAAATTTCGCTATTATCGATGACCTCCACATCGCCTTTTTGCCCGGTTTTACGATCCTTTCCGGAGAAACCGGAGCGGGTAAATCCATCATTATTGGGGCACTCAATCTCATTCTGGGAGGAAGAGGGTTCGTGGAACAGATCCGGAGCGGAGAGGATGAGGCAATCGTTGAAGCGCTCTTTGATATCTCGCAAGATAAAACCTTTAAGAAACTTTTGGGAACAAAAAGCTTGGCCACGGAGGATAATACTCTTTTGGTCAAACGGATCCTCTCCCGGGAAGGAAAAAATAAGATTTTAATCAATGGGAACTTAGCTACCCTCAGCATGCTCACCGAGATAATGGAACCTTTGCTTAATATTTCGGGCCAGCATGAACATCAGGAACTCCTTCGACCCCAAAACCACAGTGATATATTAGACAGCTTTGGCGGCCTCTTTGCCTCGCGGGAGCAGTACCACGAGACTTTTCGCCTGCGGGAACAGATCAAGCAGGAGTTGGACCACTTAAAGACAGAAAAAACCCGTGAAGCGGAACGAAAAGAACTTTTCAGTTTCGAACGCCGCGAAATTGAAGACGCTCATCTTACGCCGGGTGAAGAAGAGAAATTGAGAAAAGAAAAAACCATTTTTCAAAACGCCGAAGAACTGATGAAAGCTTCCCACGATGTTTATGAAAGTCTTTACGGTAACGATGAGGCCGTTATTTCTCATCTTAACCGTAACGTCAGAAAATTGCGGGAAATAGCCATTATCGATCCTCAGATCACCCCTTTTTCGCAAACCTTAGATTCAATGATCATCCAACTCGAGGACATAGCGGTCTCTTTGCGGGATTACAGCAGGAAAATTCACTTTGACCCCCAGGTCTTTGAGGAGATAGCTAACCGGTTGGAGACGATTCATCGACTTAAGAGAAAATACGGAGAAACAATTGAAGAAATTCTCCTTTACCAAAAAAAGATTGAAGCGGAAATGGAAAAAATTTCTTATCGGGATGACCGCCTCCAGGTCTTAGAAGGAGATTATGAAAAGGTAAGTAAAGAGGCACTGGCAAAGGCACAGAGACTTTCCCGGAAAAGGAAAGAAGTCGCCCTCGCTTTGAGCAAAAAACTGGAAGAAGAGCTTGCGACCCTCGGCATGAAAAATACGCGGTTTTTTGTTGCAATCACCCAATCCGAATCTTTGGACGAAAGAGGCATGGATCAGATCGAATTTCTCATTTCTCCCAACCCCGGTGAAGAACTGAGGCCATTGGCCCGGATCGCTTCCGGCGGGGAACTCTCCCGGCTCCTGCTTGCTTTTAAACATATTTTCGCCCAGGAGGAAAAGGTATCCACCCTCATCTTTGATGAAGTTGACTCAGGCATTGGAGGAGCAACGGCTGAAGTGGTAGGAAAAAAAATATATACAATTTCCCGATATTATCAGACAATCTGCATTACTCATCTTCCACAGATCGCGTGTTTTGGTGATAACCAGTACTCCATCTTCAAACAAATTGAAGAAGAGCGAACCAAAACCAGGGTAAAAAAGCTTAAGGCTGACGATCGGGTAGAGGAAATCGCCCGGATGCTGGGAGGAACTGAAATAACCACCCGCACCCGCACCTTGGCCCGGGAGATGATTGCCGGAGCGAAGAACGCTGTTATCCAGCAACAAAAAAAATAAACCCCGTTAGAAAGATTTCAAACGGGGCATTTACCCCGTGTGAAAAAGTGTAAAAATTTTTAAGGTTACCGCGTGCTTCTTCACCATGTTAAATTGTTAAATATTTAATATCTAACAGGGCAAGCAGGGCATTTCTAACGGGGTAAAGAAAAGAGGAGAATCCTTTGCGGCGATAAAACTATGGACTTTTTAATTCAAAAAGCTAAGATAAGGGATATAAAGGCGATTTATTCTCTACTCAACCACTATGCCGAGCAGGGTGAAATCCTCCCTCGTTCTTTGAGTGAACTTTACGATCAGATCCGCGATTTTTTCGTGTGCGTGGATGAAAAAAATGACGCTCAACTTCTCGGGATTTGTGCCATGCACATCTGTTGGGAAGATATCGCGGAAATCAGGTCGCTCGCCGTTTCACCTGAATACCAAAGAAAAAAACTGGGGAGCAAGCTGGTTGAGGCGTGTTTATCTGAGGCGGTTATGCTGGGGATTTATAAAATTTTTGTTTTAACTTATAAACCGAAATTTTTTGAAAAATTCGGTTTTAAGCAGGTCGATAAATCAGTCCTGCCTCATAAAGTGTGGGCTGACTGTATTAAGTGCGTAAAGTTTCCGGACTGTAATGAAATTGCAATGGTCCTTAACCTTTGAGAAGTGAGGAAACAGGAAAAATTTAGTTGACGCCTATGAGTTTTTATATTGGGACAAAATTTATGAAGGGTTAGTAATGAATTTTCCTTTAACCCTTTGCTAAAAAATCGGCAAAATCTTTGCAAACCCCTTGACACCAAGAGGTCAATCGCATATAAAATCCAGAAAAGCCCGGGTGGCGGAATTGGTAGACGCAAGGGACTTAAAATCCCTCGGTGCTTGTCACTGTGCCGGTTCAAGTCCGGCCCCGGGCACTTTATTTTATTGGATAAATATAGGATAAATATAATTTATGGATTTTAGTTCTTTTCTATTTTGGTATTTTATCCGCTATCAGTCCCACCAAAGATAATAAGATGATACAGGAAGAAGAAAGTCCGAGAAAATATATAAGCCTTTTTGAATTATCCAAAGACGCAATTATGTTAGCAAATCATAAGGGGGAAGTTATACAAGGGAACCCGGCGGCGATAAAAATGTTTGGTTACCTTAATAATGAAGAATTTATTTCTCTAAAAATATTAGACTTATCTCCAAAATATCAATCCGATGGAACTCTGAGTGCAGCAAGGGTTGCACAAGAATTTAAGACTGTGAAGGAAAAAGGCTCCCATTTTTTCGAATGGAAACACAAACGGAAAGATGGAACGGAATTTTTTAGTGCCGTTTTATTGACCAAAATAAAATTAAAAAATGTAATAATTTCGCAAGCTATTGTTCAAGATATAACTGAAAACAAGCTGGCAGAAGAATCGCTAAAGAGGTTCAAAAGTATTGCCGATGAACAAACCATCGGAAATGCGATAGCCAACCTTGAAAATAATCTTATTTATTTCAATGAAGCCTTTGCACAGATGCATGGCTATAATGCTGAGGAACTAATCGGCAAAAACCTGTCGATTTGCTATTCTAAGAAGCAAATAGCAAAGATAAATACAATACACGGTTTAAATGAATGGCTTGTGAAAAAAGCGGGGTCCACTAATGAAGAGGTGTGGCATGTAAGAAAAGATGGCAGTGTTTTTCCAGCGTTAATGAATCTAGCAATAATAAAGGATGAAAAGGGGGAGACTTTATTTTTTGCCATATCAGTAATGGATATCTCCATACGAAAAAAGGCGGAGGAGGCACTGAAAAAAAGGGAGAAGGAATTGGGGAATAAAACCAAAAAACTTGAGAAAATAAATGCCGCCTTGAATATCTTACTACAAAAAAGAGATGAAGATAAAAAAAGTTTTGAAAAGAAAATGTTGTTTAACGTGAGGCGCATGGTTGAACCCTACTTAGAAAAATTAGAGAACAGCATTTTGGATGAAAAACAAAAGCTTTATGTACGCATCCTAAAAAAAAATCTAAATGATATTATTTCAACATTCCCAGAAGCAGTATCTTCCAAGTATCTAAGGTTTACCCCCGCAGAGCTTGAAGTAGCAAGTCTTGTTAAGCTGGGCATGAAATCAAAAGAGATTGCAACAGCATTGAATACTTCTTACAGAACAGTCGAGGTCCACCGAGAGAATATTAGAAAAAAACTTAATCTAAAGAACAAAAAAAACAACTTGAGAACCCACCTTTTATCCTTTCCATAATACTTATTTTCAATACGTATTAGTTAAGTATCTATTTGGTATTGATTTCAATCCTAACTGCTTTCAAAATTACAAAATTATAAAAACAATTTTAGTTAGTAATTTTTTTTGCCTTTCGTGATTGTGGTCCAGAACGTAGTTAGTTATCTGATTCGGGCGAGAATACCCCGCCTGTTTGTTCCGGATGTGGAGAGATCGGTTAACAGCAGAAGGGTAAGGTAGCAATGCTATTGTTAATCCAAAGCTTGTGGTTGAGCTTTTACCTCAAACATTGTGGAAGGCCTGCTTTTAATTGGATCATGTTAATTGCAATTCTGCGCAAAACGGGAATTGGTTGTTTCAAGGGTACATGGTCATCCATGATATGAGTTTAATATATAACAAGAGGATGTAACAAGAGGAAAGAGGTTAAAAATGAGAAGAAAAATATGGTTCAAAAGTAAAATAATACTATTAGGAATAATTGGATTTTTTTGATGGGGTGGAAAGGTGCCGAGGCTATTATCCAACTGATCATTTTTTTGGGGGGGGGGAAGTTTGGGAACGATACGGTCTGATGTGCCGATATAACCTACGTATGGACTCTTCAGGGCTGACTATATTATCTGGCTGTTGTCCTGGACTTGGATTCTTGTAAAATAGTAGGCTGGGCTATGAGTAACCGCTTAAAGGCTTCTCTGGTCAAAGAAACCCTCTCGATGGCTTACTGGCGCCGAAAGCCCGAAAAAGGTTTAATTCATCAGTTATGGAAGAAAGGAGGAAAAATGAAAAACAAACTATTTTTTCCCTTTATGAAATCGCAAAAAAGGAAGGAAAGAGTCCGGGACCTTCTTTTACTTTTGTTGTTAATAGGATTTATTCTGATCCTGCCAGTTCCCACTGTGAAGGCGTTAGAAATTTACAGGGACCAGGGTTGGACGATCCGTTGGGACAACAACCTGAAATATAGCATGGGTCTTCGTTTGGCGGATCCAAGAGATGACAGAATGTATGATAATCCTTTTGTGCCGGCTTACAATGTTGATGACGGAGACCGAAATTTTAGTCAATATAGTTTAATTTCCAATAGATTCGACCTGCTTAGCGAGTTCGATGTTACTTACCATGATTTCGGTGTTCGGTTAAGCGCAGCCGGATGGGTTGACACCGTATACCTCCAAGAAAACGATAACGATTCATGGGCTATGTTTAATGGCTTTAATCTTAATCACCATGATAGGTTCCTTAGCGGGACGAAAGATGTCCATGGATTAAATGTCGATCTTTTGGATGCATTTTTCTTCGGCCGATTCAACGTAGCCGATATGCCGTTTAGTTTCCGACTTGGAAGGCACACCCTATTATGGGGGGAAACCTTGTTCTTTGGCGGGAATGGGATTGCGCACGGCATGGCGCCTACTGATATTGTCAAGCTATTGTCGGTTCCCTCAACGCAATTTAAAGAACTCCTCATGCCGATCGCACGATTTTCCTGCCAGCTGCAACAAGAAAAATTCACCTTGGCTGCATTCGCCAATTTTGAATGGCGCCGCGATCGGTTACCAGCTTCGGGCAGCTACTTTAGCAGTGTCGATGTTCTCGATGCGGGCGGGCGGCGATTTATACTCGGTCTCAATGGGCTTCCGTATCCGTGGGGGCCGCTGGCACCTGCCCTCTGGAGGGGCAATGACATGGGGGGCGGTTCCCAGACTGGCAGTTTTGGAGAAGTAAACTTCGACTCGTGGGGTATAGCAGTTCGATTCCGAATTCCGTGTGTTGATGCCGATTGGGGCATCTATTATCATCGATACAACGAAACGGAACCTCAAGTATATGGTTATCTTGGCAAGGATGTTGATGCTCTGAATGCAGCGCGCGGCAAGGCGGGTGAGTACTTTTTGGTATTTCCTAAACACATCCATATGATCGGAGTAAGCTTTGGTACTCAGTTCGGAGATGTTAACGTATCCGGCGAGTTGAGTGGACGTATCAATACTCCGCTGGCAAGTCTGCCTCGAATTGTGAATTTATTCAATCCAAACGCCTATGCTGACAACAACCATCATCCGGCTTACGCGGTCGGAAATACTTTTCATGCCAATCTATCTGCCACCTGGTTAGCAGGTTACGGCCCTTCTATTGGTTCTTTTCACCTGTGGGAGGGTGGAACCCTCCTGGCCGAGCTTGGCTACTGCTGTCTGATAAACATTACCGACAATAAAAACCTCCTAGTCACGCATTCGCCGGATGTTAGGAGTGCGGACAATATGGTACTCAATCCAAGGAATCACCCTAAACATCACGCGTTGGGATTCCGTGGAATCTGGGAACCTACCTACTATCAGGTTGTCCCGGGCATTGATATTTCAGTTCCTTTTGGGTTTGGTTATAACTTTTCAGGACGGTCGCCGGTAACGGCCGGATTTAATGGCGGCGCGGATAAAGGTGGGGACGCCAGCGTGGGCATTACGGTGACCTATAATTCGGTGTGGAAAGGGGGCATTACCTATACGAATTACTTTGGGTCTCCAAACTGGCAAACGCTTGAAGACCGGGATTTTGTGTCATTTAATATAAATCGAACCTTTTAGAGGAAGGAGAACTATCAATGAAGCTTAATCAGATAACAATATTTTTTGTGGTTTGTGCGGTCTTTACTCTCATTCTCCAAGTGAGCCTTGCAGCGGTAACCCCGGAGGAGGCCGCCAAGCTCAAAAGTACGCTTACCCCATTAGGTGGGGAAAAAGCGGGCAACGCCGATAATAGCATACCGGCCTGGGACGGAGGTTATACCACAGTGCCACCGGGGTACAAGTCAGGTGACGTCCGCCCCGATCCGTTCGCCAATGATAAACCTCTTTATTCCGTTACTGGGCAAAATATGGACAAATATGCAGACAAGTTGAATGATGGGATAAAGTTTTTGCTTAAAAAGTACCCGGATTATCGGCTTGATGTATATCCTACACGTCGCAGCGCTGCCGCGCCTCAATTTGTATATGATTACACGTTCCAGAACGCAACTCGTGCAAGGACCAAAGACAAGGGCTTGTCCATAGAAGGCGCCTATTGCGGCGCGCCTTTTCCAATTCCTAAGAATGGGTATGAGGTGATATGGAATCACCTAACTGCATTTCGTGGAATAACGGTTTATGCGCCTTTTCGCTGTTTTCTTAATAAACCGGACGGCACGAGGGTATTGACCGTAGCTGTTGACGAGTGGGATCAGTACCCTTATTATATGCATGACATACCTTACGAGAAATGGAACGGTGATTATTTTCTTGACTATTTAATTATGACCGCTCCTCCATTCAAGGCAGGCGAATGTATTACGTTCCGCGACCCTGTGAACATGGCTGTCAAGAAGCGCATAGCCTGGCAGTATCTGGCTGGCCAGCGCCGGGTTCGGCGAGCACCCTCCCTTGATTACGATACTCCTGACTTTGTAGCCTCCGGACAAGACTTTTTTGATGAGGCATTCATCTTCAACGGTGCTTTGGACCGCTATGAGTGGAAATTACTTGGCAAAAAGGAAATGATCATTCCTTACAACTGCAATAGGTACTATCAGCAGAAAATTGATGACGTTCTCAAAAAAGGACATGCAAATCCCGATTTTATGCGATGGGAACTCCATCGCGTTTGGGTGGTGGAGGCGACCCTTGCTCCTGGTAAACGGCATGTCGTACCGAAACGTCTCATGTATTTAGATGAGGACACCTGGCGATGTGCACTATACGATGGCTGGGATGCGAAAGGGGCGCTGTGGAGATCCATTCATTGGCTTCCTCTTATTTGCATGGAACTTCCCGCGGTCGTCTCATTCCCGCATATTTTTTACGAGTTTCAAAGCGGAATTTATATGGGGTTTTGCCAATTGAATGAAATGAAAGTGCAATATCAGTCTATACCTCCTAAACCTGACAATTTCTTTACTGGGGAAAACCTAGCCAGCCGGGGTGTGCGCTAGTGGGCGATTGCGTTAAACGACCCGCTTTGCACAATGAAAGATGAAGGCAATCGTATCGGCCCATTTTCTGTGATTCTGCGATAATAGTTTGACTTTTTCGAGAGGTACGGAAACATGAGGATAAAAGCAGGAAAAATCTCGGTAATGATTTTGATAAGCCTGGCGATTGTGATACTGGGCTTTGTCAGAATAGATTTATTTGCGGGAGAAGTGGTTGATTCCCTGGATCCCCTAGATCCCCTGGTGTACCCCGCAATACAGTGGAAGGCGCCGAATAAAGCAAGGCTTCTTGCGGTAACAAATGCAGGCAAACGTCTAGTGGCAGTAGGAGAGTGTGGGATTGTTATCCTTTCGGATGATGACGGTGTGACTTGGCGCCAGGGGAAGGTACCGGTAAGCGTCACTCTGACCGCGGTTTATTTTGTAACACCTAAAAAGGGATGGGCAGTTGGCCACTCCGGCATTGTGCTCCACACTGAAGATGGCGGGGAAACGTGGGTAAAACAGCTCGACGGGATTCAGGCGGCTCAATTAGCGCTCAAGGCGGCTAAGGCCCATTTCCAATTGGAAAAAGTGGAGTCCGAAGTACTTTTACGCCAAATGGAGGCTGCCCAACTCCTTGTGGATGACGGTCCTGACAAGCCTTTTCTCGATCTGTACTTTGAAAACGAGAAAAGGGGCTTTATTATAGGGGCCTATAACCTTATTTTTCGAACTGAGGACGGCGGGAAGACATGGCAACCCTGGATGGACCATGTGGAGAACCCTGAGGGGTTAAACCTCTATGGCATCCGGCACTCCGGAAGTTTTCTTTATATAGCGGGGGAGCGCGGTTTGTTCTTGCGTTCAACTGACGGCGGCAACACTTTTTCTGCTCTTCCCACTCCATACGAGGGTAGTTATTTCGGCTTGCTGGTTTATGACACAAATGTGATGGTTTTTGGATTGCTCGGCAATGTATTCTGGTCGTGGGACTGCGGCAATAACTGGCAAAAGATTAAAACCGGAGTTCATAATTCAATCACCTCTGGGGTGAAGTTTAAAAATGGGAGTCTTTTTTTTGCCACCCAGACCGGCGATATTCTGGTAGGCTCAGACCAGGGCCGGGAACACACATTGTTCAGGTTTCGGCGGGTTTCGATCTGCGAAATCCCGTCTATCGTTAATATCACCGAATCTTCCCAGGGAAACCTGGTATTGGTTGGCTTGGAGGGAGTAGCGCGGGTTATAAACCCACTAAAGCGCTTACAGAAAGGTATGGTGAAGGAAAATGAAAATTGATACTTCGTTGCAGCAGCAGCCGGTTATCCCGCGCTTGGAAGATTTCGATAAAAAATCAGGCAATCTTCTGGAAAGGGCCCTCTTCAATCACCGGATTTGGATAATTCTCGCCTGTGCTATTATTACGATAATCTTGGGCTACGAAGCGACTAAACTCAAGGTAAACGCAGGCTTTGACAAGATGCTCCCGTATACGAGCCCCTATATTATCAATTATTTTGAGAACCGGCGCGAGCTAAAGAGTGGGCTTAGTAACGCCATCCGAATTTGCGTGGAAACCAAGCGGGGAACCATTTGCGACAAGAACTATCTCCTGATTCTCCAAAAAATCAACGACGAGGTATTTTTAATTCCGGGCGTTGACCGGGCAGGGATGAGGTCACTTTGGACCCCAGCTACCCGGTGGATATCTGTTACGGAAGATGGTCTTGCCGGTGGAAGAGTGATCCCTGACGACTATGACGGATCGGAAAGGTCCATTTCACAGGTGCGCATAAACATCGAAAAGTCGGGTGAACTAGGCAGACTGGTTGCCCCTGACTATAAATCGAGCATTATTCATGTGCCTTTACTGGACATTGATACCCAAACCGGTAAGCCGCTCGATTATAACATGTTCTCCAACGCCTTGGAGAAAGTTCGGACTAAGTACGATAGCGACACCATCAAACTGCACATCACCGGATTTGCCAAGATTGTAGGGGACCTTATCCACGGCTTGAGGTGGTTCATAGTTTTCTTTGTTTTTGCTATCATTGTTGATTTCCTTCTGCTGCTATGGTACATCCGTTGCGTGCGGAGTGCGTTTCTGACAATGGCCTGCTCGCTCGTGGCGGTGCTATGGTGCATGGGGTTTCTTCCTTTTTTAGGTATGGAATTGGATCCGTACTCGATCCTTGTTCCCTTTCTTGTTTTCGCGATCGGTATGAGCCATGCCTCCCAGCAGATGAACGGCATTATGCAGGACATCGGGCGTGGTAACCATCCCTTTGTGGCAGCGCGTTACACCTTCCGAAGGATTTTCTTTGCGGGGTTTATGGCTGTGTTAACCGATTCCATAGGTTTTACAGTTCTTTTGGTGATTCCGATCAAGATCATTCAAGACCTTGCCCTTACTGCAAGTATCGGCGTAATGATGGTCCTTATTACCAACTTAATACTTGTGCCCATACTGTTGACTTTCACGGGTGTTAGCGTTAATGCATCCCGGCGCAGCCTAACGGAGGCCGAAAGTGGCAAAAAACACCTTGTCTGGAAGTTCTTAGATTTATTTACGCAGAGGAAATGGGCTGTCTATGCTATTTTTTTCTTCTTGGTGCTAAGCGGGGTGGGAATTTACTTGGGCCAGAAAATTTGTATCGGCGATTTGGGTAAAGGCGCACCAGAGCTTCGCGAGAATTCACGATATAACCAAGACAACGCTTATATGGTCACCCATTACGCATCAAGCAGCGATGTTTTTGTGGTGATAGTTAAAACCCCCCCCAATGAGGGCATTTTGTACAAAAATGTCATGAAAATGGGAGCCCTGGAAACCGAACTGCGGCAGTTACCGGGAGTTGAGTCCACCCACTCGATAACCTCCATGAGCAAATTTTTTATAGTGGGAATTACTGAGGGGAACCTTAAGTGGTACGAGATTCTTAGAAATCAAAGCATGTTGAATGCTTTCCCAGCGAGGTTCGTTTCTGATCTTTACAATGACTACTGTAACGTGCTTCCGATTTTGGTTTTCTTAAAAGACCACAAGGCTCAAACGCTGACCAGTGTTCTTGAAAAGGCGGAAGAATTTGCCCGGAAATACAGCAAAAAAGATATTAATTTTCTCTTGGCGGCGGGTAATGCGGGCATCGAAGCGGCAACGAACATTGCCGTGAAGCAGCACATGATGGAAATGCTGTTAATTATTTATGGCGTTGTGATCTTGCTCTGTTGGATAACCTTCCGTTCTTGGAGGGCAGTCCTCCTTGCTATTATTCCTCTTGGGGCTACCTCCCTTCTCTGCCAAGCACTCATGGTTTTGCTCGGCATCGGAGTCAAGGTAGCTACAATGCCGGTGATCGCCCTGGGGGTGGGCATCGGGGTAGACTATGCTCTTTACCTTGTGAGTGTACTCATGGCCCGCTTGAGGGAAGGGATGGATCTTTCGAGTGCATACTATGCAACCCTTTGCTTTACTGGCCGCATTGTCGTGCTGACCGGCTTGACTTTGGCTTTTGGTGTTGCCACCTGGTCTTTTGCCCCCATAAAGTTCCAGGCTGATATGGGGATTTTACTTGTTTTCATGTTCCTTTGGAATATGTTAGGGGCGCTCATCATGGTTCCTGCACTCGGGTGCTTCCTTTTAAAAGTGAGAAAAGTCAAGGAGCCTGAGGGACAATGAGCAGAACTTTAAAGAAAAATTAAAAAAATTCAACTAAAACTTGGCCCCTGCCTTGTAAAAAAACGGAAGCATTGGTTAATTTCACCTAATTTTTATGGGAGGACATGAATGCTAAACCCAACAAAACCCACAAACTGGCAATCATATCTCTGGATAACAACACTTTGGCGTAAGTTTCTTGATCTCGCCAGCGATTGTAGCAAACTTCCAGTTATAGGTGAATTTTTTTCACCCTGGTGGTGGAGGGAGAAAAATTTTGATGTACAGTGGATCCCCATTAACAAGCAGTTGGAGAATTCAGGCTCCTCCATTATCCCTCTTACCATTTTAAAAAAACTTATTCAGAAAAGTGCGCACCGGGTGATTCTGCGCCAATGCGCGTGTCGACAAGGCTATGGATGTCAAAACTATCCCCATGATATTGGATGTCTTGCCCTGGGGGATGCAACAAAAAATTTTGATCCGAGTCTTGGAATACATGCTTCAGTGGAAGAAGCCCTTGAACACGTTGATAAAGCTGTTAAGGCTGGACTCGTCCCCCAGGTTGGGCAAATAAACTGGGACGCATTTTTATTTGGGGTTACTCCCGCAAGTCATTATGCCATCATCTGCTTTTGTTGTGACTGCTGCTGTATTGTCAGGCGATTCGGGAGAATGTGGGAACCCATTAAAAATGGGGAGAGATTTTATAAAAGTCTTGAAGGGGTGTCCGTGAACATTTCGGATACCTGTATCGGCTGCGGGGAATGTGTTGACAAGTGTTTTATGGATGCCATATCGATCCAGGAGGACCAGGCCCGCATAAATGAGAAATTGTGTAAAATATGTGGGGTATGTGTGGAACAATGTCCTCAGGGCGCCATATCGATAGAGGTCACTGATGCCGAGAAAATGGAGAAGGCGTTTTTTGAGCGGATCGAGAGTAAGACTGATATTTATTCAAGTATACCGGGTAGAGAAGTTAATACAAAGGAGAGGGATCAAGCACCGCATCCCCGGCACGGATTTGCCAAAGTAAAGTATAAACATAGTCGAGAATAGGTAAGAAGATAGATAACCAATGAGATTTTAATTAGCGGAAAAGGGCAATCCGAATTTTTAGAAAAATTGCTAATAAGTATAGGAAAGCAATATTTCCAAGAGGAAAAACATTATGTAGAAGGAAGGATATTTAATAAGCCCCCTGTGAGGCGCACAGAATGGTTTTCTGGAGATTATGTAAATCGCATTGATTTTTTTGAAAGGGGAAAATGAAACTTTTGAACAAGTTAACTGTTATGAAAGAAAAGGACTCGGGTGTTGGTAAGGAGATAGACCTCGTGTCTTCTAAAGAGGATGTTCCTCTATCAATCCCCGAGAGAATGCTTAAGATGGTAAGGAAGACCACAGGAACGGGATTTATTATCGCAGGAGTCATAACCGGAGTTATTTCGGTTATATCCTTATTGATTGGAGCGGTACTTTTAATACCATCTATAGTTAATATGTTTAAACAAAAATTTCTGGGCAAAACCAATTTACCGTTTTAAAAAACGACGCTGAGGACCACGGGCGTAAGCCCGTGGGTGAAAGCGTCCCAGCCGAAGGCTGGTAAAAGGGTTCTGATATGATATGCTCAGAGCATGGAAATAAGGCTGAGTGCTCATGGAGCGTAT
>Ga0209164_1002933_pt1 | contig 16965 bp, 13 predicted proteins | sample MTBNYHSulfiMetaG_FD_187458 | JGI IMG/M metagenome (GOLD analysis project Ga0209164, IMG submission 187458) | Enrichment culture microbial communities from rom New York Harbor, USA that are MTBE-degrading - MTBE-NYH (New York Harbor Sulfidogenic)... | ecosystem: Environmental > Aquatic > Marine >...
TAGTTACACCACAGGTAAGAGGAACAAGCAGTTTAATCCTAACGGCACTTCAAGCACCGGTTCGATTCGCCTTAATAATGCAAAAGGGAAAAAATATAAAATAACCTTAACCCCGGCCACAGGGTATATTACTGTTGACAAAGGATGGTAACAAAAAAGAAAAGGGTGATGAGTATGATAAAAGAAAAAGGTTTCACGTTAATTGAGCTGATGATTGCTATGGTAGTTTTAGGAATCGGCATTCTCGCGTTAATCCAGATGCAGGTCGCGGCCATGAGCGGCAACAGCTCCGCAAATCAGATGACGATTGCCACGACCTTAGCCCAGGACCAAATCGAAAGGCTAAAGAGGCTTAGTTTTTTTGACGCCGCGCTTGCTGATGCTAATGCGGGTAATAACGGAGCCTTAACGAATCCCACGGATGATGAGTCGTTTGACCAGACGGATGCCGGCAACCCCATTAATGAAAGTAGCGGAACTACCGGTTTAAGACGCTATCGCAGGTTTTGGAGTATTGCTGATGACACCCCCATCCAAGGGGTAAAGACCGTCGTGGTTTTTGTTTATTGGGGAACGGTCGACGAAGACACGGGGCTTACCCAGCACCGGGTTATTATACCAACAACCATAGGACAGTAATCATCGGAGGTCAATAGATTTTATGCAAAATTTAAGAAAACGGATTTATAAGCAGCACGGCTTTACCTTGGTTGAATTGATGGTGGTGGTGGTGATTTTCTTTTTTATTCTTGCCGGAGTTTTTACCGCCTACATCACTCAACACCATGCTTCGGTTGTCCAGGCACAGGTAAGTGACGCGCAGCAGAATGCCCGGATCGCGATGGACTTTCTTTCCAAGGAAATCCGGATGGCGGGTTTTGGGAAACCGGCAGGTGCGGTAAATGGATTCTCAAATGCCGTTTCCCCGGCAATAAATAATGACGCAACGAGCGGGAATAATATCTTGAACGGCACCGACCAGATTACTATTGTTACCGGCTACCGCCAGATATCCACCTTGTCGAGCGCAGCGACTCAAGGGGCCACAATCGTATATTTAACCGGTAATGGAGACACGTTTGATACGGGAACAAAAAAATATGTGTGCATTGACGCTACCTCTCAAAATGATAACTATGTGGTTTCCGGGGCCACATCATCCAGTTTGACCTTAAGCCCGGCCTTGACCAGGGACTATAAGCAAGGCGCCGCGGTCTTTTTGGTTAAAGCGATTACTTATAGCGTTAATGACGCTCGGGTTCTCACCCGGAATGAAAATATTGGAGGCGGGGCGCACACCATTGCCCCGAATATTGAGGATCTGCAGTTCGCGTATCAGCTTGCTGATGACACGTGGTCCAACGCTCCGGCAAGTCCTGAGGATATAAGGGCAGTAAGGATTAATGTGCTTGCCCGAACACGTTTTGAAGACCATCATCCGGGACAGACCGGTACGATAGGGCAGAGACCGGATGTTGAAGACCACGATGTGAATAATGTGACGGATGGCTTCCGAAGGAGGCTTTTAACCTCAGTCGTTGAGGTAAGGAATTTAGGACTTTAGAGCATTAAGGGTGAATTTTAGAAATGCTTAGGAGGCACTATCAATGATAAGACTGAACGAAGAAAAAGGTTTTGTTTTGATGACCGCTCTTTTGATAATGATTATTTTGACTCTGGTAGGAATCGGCGCGATCATAAATTCATCGGTTGAAATGAATATTTCGCGCAATGAACGATTGGGAAAAGACGCCTTTTTCGCGGCGGACGCAGGGGTTGAAACTGTCCCGACAATAATAAGCTACTATATCAACGTCAATCCGGCATCTTCCTCTGACCTTAGTCCTGATCTCCAAGTTGTTATGAATGATTCTAATTTTCTTAGCGAGATAATGGAGTATTCCGGTAATGACGGCGCTACTGATACCACCACGAACAACCCGGATGTTCAAATGACTGTTCAAGGGAGGCAGGTAGCTATTGATATTGACCGCCTCAATCAAACCGGACTACCCCTGCCAGGGGCGCCGGCGCCCACAGTTCCGCCAGATCCTGACATGGGCGCGTCACTTGCTTGTTACTACCGGGCCGATTCATTGGGACAAACAGACCAGGGGACAAATAAGACCGTAGAAGTCGTCTATAGGCGTCTCCTTCCACAACCATAATTTTTCTTTCTCTTTCCCTTCCTCTCCCCTTGGGAGAGGATTAAGGTGAGGGGGTATTATGTCATCATTATTTATGGATGCTCTGATTATTAAAAAATAGAGAGTGTGTTATGAGAAATACTTACACGGTAAAGGGGGAACAATGAAAAAAATAATCATCAGTTTTATTTGCGCCATTGCTTTTGTCATGACCTTTTTACAACCTGCGCCAACTCCTTCGGTTTATGCTGCCGCGATAGCTGATTACCAGGCTACTCCGCCGTTTTTGACGACGAGCACCCCTCCTCTGGTTATGCTGACCATGGGCCGGGATCATAAACTTTACTACGAAGCGTATCCTGACACCTCGGACTTGAACGGAGATGGCGTTCTCGATATCCGCTATAATCCGAGCATTGACTATTACGGGTATTTTGATCCCTATAAAGTCTATACGTATAGCAGCGGCCGGTTTGAGCCATACTCGGTTACCACGGATAAAACAAACGGGGGAGTTTCAGGCGGGTGGAGCGGTAATTTTTTGAATTATCTTACCATGTCCCGCATGGACGCGCTCAGAAAAGTGCTCTACGGCGGGTACCGGTCAACTGATGACGCGACTACCGGAGCCTCGAGCGTGGTGCTGCAAAGGGTCTACATCCCCCAGGATGCTCATAGCTGGGGCAAGGAGTACGACCCTGCGGTTGACACGTATGCCATAACGGACTATACTCCCTTGAGCCAGCCGGCTGCGGACAAACGGCACCTCTTTGCTTCTACTACTCTTTCCGATAACGGAACCCCGATTTTACGGGTTGCAAACGACAATTCGCACCGCATTTGGGACTGGGTGTCCAAGGAGAGGCCGGTATGTGATGCTTCTATTGTCACCATTGATCGTTACGATACCTACCCGTATAACCACACTGAGTATGATGCCCTGGTAGCAGAGTTTGCTACGCCAGCTCATCTTCAGGGAACTCAATCAGCAACCCAGATCAATGGGAGCGGCAACCCTTTTGGGGATGATGATTACTATCTTACAATTTTTGCGGGCACCATAAATGTGACTACCGGAGGCACCTATCAGTTCGCCGTGGATGGAGATGACGCGGTTGAGGTGATGATTGACAACGTTGTGAGGGCCAGCTGGTACGGAGGCCACGGGAGCTGTGGCTGCACCGATCACAAAGGCGGCACCTTTACTCTGACTGCCGGCGCGCATACGGTTGTGTTTCGCCATCAGGAAAGGACGGGGGATGATAGCTACTATCTTCGCTGGAGAGGGCCTGATAGCACCTACAACTGGCAAATCGTGCCGGCCGCCAAGTTTTCTGGTCTCACGCAGACAGTATATAACGTCCTAAGGGGAGGCGTAGGCACCATCACTGACTATGCGGTAAAAGTCGTGGTTTGTGACCCGACCGTAGGACTGGAGTCCAACTGCAAGGAATACTCGGTGGACGGAACAAACAAAACATATAAACCGGTCGGGCTGCTCCAGAAATACGGAGAAGGAGACAAGATGTATTTTGGCCTGATCACCGGCTCTTACACCAAAAACGACTCCGGCGGGGTATTAAGGAAGAAAATGGGGAGCATTACCGACGAGATTAACCCGGACACCGGCCAGTTTACCTCTACCAACGGCATTATCCAGACCATTAATAAACTGCGCACCGTCGGGTTTAATTACTCAAGCTACTCTTACGAAGGCACGTCCGGGGGCATCGACTGCAACTGCGGGTGGATCGCTGACCGAACAATCAATGAGGGAGAGTGCCGGATGTGGGGCAACCCCATCGCGGAGATGATGTATGAAGGGGTGCGGTACTTTGCCGGCAAAGCGTCCCCCACCAGCGCTTTTACCTACAGCGAAGGAACCAATGATGATAGTAGTTATTTACAATTACCCCAGGTAACAGACTGGAATGATCCTTACGATCCTGCCGACAACGGGTATTCGTATTGCGCCAAGCCGGTGATGCTGGTCATCAGTGATATAAATCCCAGCTATGACACCGACCAGCTGCCCGGGAGCGCGTTTGGATCGCTCTCCGGTGATTTAAGCGGTCTGAATGTGGCTGACCTGGCGGACACCATTACCAATAATGAAGCTGATACGACCGGCTCCCACTACATCGGACAAAGCGGGGGGGTCTATAACGGGGCCTGCACGCCAAAAACAGTTTCCAGCCTGGGTAACACCCGCGGTTTATGTCCGGAAGAGCCAACCAAGCGGGGGGGGTATTATTCCGGGAGCGTGGCCTATTATGCGAAAAAGACCGACCTTAATCCTGCCGAGGGTGATCAGAAAATGGATACCTTCGCGGTTGCTCTGGCTTCGCCCCTCCCCCGGATAGAGATACCCATGGGCAGTGGGAGAATGATTACCCTGGTGCCGTTTGCGAAATCGGTCGGCGGTTATGGTATCTCCCCTGACCATGGCGCATTTCAACCAACGAATACCATTGTTGACTTTTATGTGGAAGAACTGACTGATACCTACGGAAAGTTCCGGATTAATTTTGAGGATGTGGAACAGGGCGCAGACCATGACATGGACGCGATTGTTATTTATGAGTATACGGTCAGTGGTGATAATGTCACAATCACTCTTACCTCAGAGTATGCCGCGGGAAGTATCATTCAGCACCTGGGGTATATTATCTCGGGCACAACCGCGGACGGCACCTATCTGGAGGTGCGCGATGTAGATACGGCTGAGGGATCTGACCCGGATTACTATTTAGACACGCCGCCTGGACCGCCTCAAATATGGCCCAGCGCCAGTTATGACCCGGATGGTCCATGGGACGACGACACGTATCTTCCTTTTGTCGCCACAAGGACTTTTACCGCGGGCGCGACTGCCGGAGCTACGTTACTGACGAATCCTCTCTGGTACGCGGCCAAATGGGGTGGGTTTAAAGACTATAATGATAATGATCTGCCGGATCAGCAAAACGAATGGGACGAAGATGATGACGGCACGCCGGATACCTATTTCTATGTTACCAATCCCCTAAAGTTGGAAGAACAGCTTGAAAACGCGTTTACGAAAATTATCAAACGGGTTGCCTCCGCTACCGCGGTTTCAGTGCTTTCCACGTCCGAACAGGGGGAAGGGTCGCTTTACCAAGCTTACTTTAATCCGAGTGTCACCGAGGGCGCGAGGGAAGTAACGTGGACCGGATATCTCCAGAATCTCTGGGTGGACCGGAAGGGAAATTTACGGGAAGATACAGTATCGGACGAGGCCCTGGTTTCTACTGAAGACGCTATCATCAAATTTGTCAGGAATACGTCAACCGGCGAGGTTGAGATCTATAAGTATCACGACAGCACAGGTGATTGCGTGCCGGATGACAGTGACGGTAATCCGGACAACGGCGCTACCCCTTATACTATTGTTTCTTTATCGGATATAAAACCTGTCTGGGAAGCCGGTAAACGCCTGGCGGAATTTTCTGCAGGAGACAGGACTATCAAAACCTTTGTTGACGCGGATAAAGACGGGATTATCGACAGCGGTGAATTTATTGATTTTCAAACCACCAATAAAACCGCGCTCCGGCCGTATCTCCGGGCCGCGGATGACACTGAGTCAAATAATCTTATCGAATATATCCGCGGCGTGCAGCTTTCCGCCGCGATTGGTTATCGGGATCGGCAGTTGACTGTCAACAGCACGCTCCGGGTATGGAAATTGGGAGACATTGTTTACTCCACCCCTTCAGTTGTGGGGAAACCGCTGTCTAATTATAATGTGATTTACAATGACGCGACCTATGACGCTTATTATCGAAAATACAAAGACCGGGATACCGTGGTATATGTGGGAGCGAATGACGGCATGCTCCATGCCTTCTGGGGGGGGAAAAGCGTGAGTGGAGATAATCCCGCTACCACCTCCACAACAGAAGCCAGCTGGTACAGTAAAGCGAGCGGCCTGGGAACCAACCTGGGAGAAGAACTCTGGGCGTATATACCGTACAATTTGCTTCCCCACCTGAAATGGCTGGCTGATCCCAACTATCCCCATGTCTATTATGTTGACCTGAAGCCCCGGTATGCTGATGTCAAGATATTTACCCCGGATACCAATCACCCAAACGGCTGGGGGACCATCCTTATTGGAGGGATGAGACTGGGAGGAAAACCGATAGCTGTGACCGATGATTTTGGAAGCGGAAGCGAAACCAGGACATTTCGGTCTGCCTACTTTGCCATCGATATTACGGTTCCTGATGCCCCCACAGTCCTCTGGGAGTATACTGACACGACCGGAAAACTCGGACTTACCACCTGTTACCCGACGATTATCAAGGTTCAGGATAAGTGGTTCGCTTTTTTTGGGTCCGGGCCTACTGATCTTACCAAAGGAGATTGCAGCGATACCAATAAAAAGGGAGATCTGTTTGTTCTTGACCTTGCTACCGGCGCCCCACTCAAGATATTCGAGACCGCTGAACTCGGGGCTTTTTTCTCTGACCCGATCACTGTGGACACTCAAGTGGATTATAGTGTTGACACAATATACATTCCGGAAACTTATCAATCCGGAGGCGCGTACCAGGGAAAAATCTACCGCCTGTGGACAAAAGACAGCAGCAACGCCATAAACGATGACCCCACGCAGTGGGTTGCTCCATCCGCGCTTTTTAATGCCAAATCCGGCCAGCCGATTACCTCCGGTCTTGTGCTCTCCTATGATAACCTGCATAACCTTTGGGCGTTCTTTGGGACCGGAAAGTATATGGGCGTTATTGATAAAACCGATTCTGAGCAGCAGGCTTTTTATGGAATTAAAGAGCCTTGTTTGACGGCTACCTGTGCCGATACCGTGGTGAATGATGATGTTTCCTTGTTTAATTCCACCGACGCGCATATTTTTCAGGACAGCGGGAGCGTAAGGGTCGAGGGTGTTAGCGGCGCGACAACGTGGCAAGAATTATTAAACAAGGCTACTACGTATCCCGGAGGCTGGTATTTTAACCTTTGGAAAAGCGGAACTGACCCGAGCGAGCGGGTTATTAACCGGCCGACTGTTTTAGGCGGGATAGCATTGTTTACTACTTTTATTCCCGACACTGATGTCTGCAGTTACGGTGGAAGCAGTAATCTGTACGCCTTAAATTATATAACCGGCACTGCCAATAACACACAGGTCATTGGAACGTCCGATTCGGGTGAGATTTTAAACAAAGAAGAACTCGGGGTAGGAATGGCGTCGGGGATAGCTATTCATACGGGTGGAGATGACGCGGGCGCCAATAAGTATATTCAAATGAGCACGGGACAGATTATAGGCCAAAAAGTTTATCCTCCTGGAGACATAAAGTCAGGAATAGCTTCCTGGAGGGAAACCAAATAAAGTGACGGCTTCGTAAAAAGTCCATCTGCGGCGTTGCGCTTCATCCTCAGTCATTGCGGCGTACAGGTAAGTACGCCTCATTCCGTCGGATTTGCGCGCCTTGCATCTGAAGCTTTTTACTGTGCCGTCTAATTTTCGACTTTTTTCAGCTTAATCTTCTTTAATCCGATACCTTTTTGAGAGGGGAAAGGCGTCAGGATCGGGGATTTGACAAAACAAATAAATTGTGGCAAAAAGATGAGGTTGCTTCGGTCTGCGAGAGGCAGGTCCAGGCAACCTCGGTTTTTACCCCGTTAGAAATGCCCCGTTAGATATCAGATCTCTAACAGGGTTAAAAATTTTTACACTTTTTCACACGGGGTAAATCCCATTAGAAAATTTTCTAACGGGGTTTCAATGCTTTAGTGCTCTTTCTTTTTCCCTTTAACCGAGACTGTGTCGTAATATATATTTTGGTAGCCGCAAGCTTTTGCTTGCGTTTCTCGGATATGTGATTTCACTATGTTACGCAGCCTAAAGGCTGCGGCTACCCCCCCTATTTTTAAATTGTGGCACAGTCTCTGAACCAGGGGGATAGGAGAGAAAACAAACAAGGGGCACCTTTTAGGGAGCAAGCTCATGAAAAAAACTTTTATTCTTTTTTTAGTTTTTTGTTTTTTGGCCTGTCTGTGTTCGGGAGGGTGTAAGGAGAAAAAGCAAGAAGGGAGTAAGCCGGCTGCCTCTCACGCTAAGAAAAATGAGAAAAAGACGGTTACTCCCCCTGTATCCAATTATGCGCCAAAAATTGTTGAGGCAAAAATAGTTCCTGACCCGGCCTACGCCAACACTGACCTGGAGGTAGCGATAAAGGCTGAAGACCCCGAAGGAGATTTAATCAACTTTAAATACCAATGGATCACATTCGATAATAACGGTCCGGTGCGGAAGGCGGAAAATTTTGAAGGAGAAACTACCTCAACCCTTTCCCACGAGAAATTTGTCCATGGAGATGTTGTTGCCGTGAGAATAATTCCTTTTGACTGGAATGGCGCCGAGGGACAAATGTATCAAAGTCAGTTGATAGTGATTAAGAATTCACCCCCCGAGATCATTTCATCACCTCCGGAAAATATTGCGGGCAGTCTTTTTACTTACCCGGTTAAAGTTAAAGACCTGGATAATGATCCGATCACTTTTTCTCTCAGCGATGATGCGCCGAAGGGTATGACTATTGACCCTGCCACTGGGCTTATTACGTGGACGCTCCTTCCCGGAACCACTGGCGCTTTTCCCGCCAGGGTAAATGGGGATGATGGTCACGGAGGGACCTGTTATCAACGTTTTACCTTCACCGTGCCCGTTCCGCCAAAGTCAGAAGAAGGGAAGGAATAATAAGCCAGTGCACGAGGCGCGAAGGGTGGGCGATACCAAGATAAAATCCCGAAACGAGCTTATTCCGATAATCGAACACGTGCATAAACAAGGGAAAAAGATCGCCCTTACCAATGGATGTTTTGACATTCTCCATGTGGGACACATCCACTCGTTCCGAGAAGCCAAGAAACAGAGCGATATTCTTATTGTTGCTTTAAACAGCGACGATTCGGTCCGTGCTTTGAAAGGAAAAGAAAGGCCTTTTGTTTCTGAAGACCAACGGGCTGAAGTCCTCGCGGCGATGAGCGATGTGGATTATGTGGTAATTTTTAATGAACTTGATCCGCTTTCCATTATCACTGACCTTAAACCTGATGTATTGGTAAAAGGGGAAGATTGGGCGGAAGGAACCATTATCGGCCAGGATGTAGTGGAAGCCAGAGGAGGAAAAGTTATCCGGGTCTCCCTAAAAAAGGGAGTATCCACTACCAATTTGATCAAAAAAATAAAAACATCAGGATGAACTTCTCCCCAGAATGCCTCCTGCCTTTCTTATTGTTCTCCTCCTCCATTATAAAATAATATTGACGTTGCTATGAAGGTAGAGAAAGCTGACAACAAAATCCCGATTTCCATCACTTCAAGAAGGAAGATGGCGCGGATTACCATTGCGGTGGATGGTTCTACTCCAATACATTTGGAATTTGCCCCAGCGAACATTATTCCCTGGATGATTCACGATTTTGTTTTCAACCAAGAGTTGGAGTTTCAGGTTTTTGGTGTGCGAGGAGGAAAAATTTCTGATTTCGAGCTTGAAATTGAGTGGCTTTCAATACGATGAAACCAGCATGAGCAATGCGTTATCGGAGTAAAAAATAATAACCTTGATTCTTCCTGTGCTAACGCTATAATTCAACCTTTTACTATCCCAAAAAAGATTGGAAGAGCTAAAAAAAATCTATGGATTCATTAGGATTGATTGATCTTCACATTCATACATCCGCATCCGACGGCACTTTTTCTTCTCAGGAAATTGCAATGTTAGCAAAGGGAAAAGGCCTGAGGGCTATTAGTATTACTGACCACGATACCGTTGATGGCAATGAAGAGGCCATGAAAGTAGGAACAAAAATTGGGTTGGAAGTAGTTCCGGGGGTGGAAATCAGCGTGGAGTGGGAAGGGCGGCCGGTTCACCTTTTAGGGTACTACATTGACGTAAAAAATAACACTCTCCAGTCAACTCTCCAAAACCTGATTGACTTTCGCGAGGAACGCAACCCTCAAATCATAAAACGACTTAATTCCTTGGGCTTAAATATTTCATATGAGGAGGTTAAAGCGATAGCTGGTGATGGGATAGCAATAGGACGTCCGCATTTTGCCCAAGTGCTGGTTGAGAAAGGCTACGTAAAAAATGGGGACGAAGCATTCAAAAAGTACTTAAAAAGAGGAGGGCCTGCTTATGTTGAAAAAAAACGCTTAACCCCCCACGAGGGAATTCAAATAATCAAGAATGCTTCGGGAATCCCGGTATTGGCTCACCCTTACAACATTGACGGAATAAAAAACAGGGATTTAGAACACTTCATTCTTCAGTTCAAAGGGATGGGAATCGAAGGAATCGAGGTATTTTACCCCTTGCACAATCCTCAACAGACATTACAACTTAAAACTTTTGCTGAAAGATATGGTCTGTGCATAACCGGAGGCACTGATTTTCATGGGGAACAAAAGCCTGACATTCAGCTCGGGAGCGGTTTTGGTGCTCTTAAGATCCCCTATGAATTGATCATTAAGATGAAAGAAAAGCGTAAAACTGATGAGTAAGATTCGTCCACTCGATCTCCAGGACTTTCCGCTGGTAAAAGCGTATCTTCGCCGCTATCCCCCTCAGGTATCCGAGTTAACTTTTACCAACCTATTTGTTTGGCGTGCTTCCCGGCCTATTTTCGTTGTGGATAAAGAAGATACGTGCATTCTTCTCGCTGACTTTCGAGAGGATGGTTGGTGGGCTTTCGGTCCACCCATGGGGAAACTATCATCTTTGGCAGTAGTACGGTCGCTCGGAACGGAGATTAAGGGATTCACCAGAATTCCGGAAGATACAGCAAAAACACTAAGGGACCAAGGGTTGAGCGTCATCCCCGATCGTGATAACGCAGACTATGTCTATCGTGTATCTGACCTGGCAAATCTTGCCGGGGCGAAGTATCACAAGAAACGGAATTTAGTAAAACAATGTTTGGAAAAATATCAGTGCCGGTACGAGAAAATTACTCTGAAGAATATCTCTGAGTGTATAGAAATGCAGGATCGATGGTGCACGGTACGCGAATGCGGCCGTGATCCTGGTTTGTGTCAGGAATACAATGCTATTCGCGATACCTTTACGTATTTTGAGTTTTTCAACCTTATTGGCGGCGCGATTCGGGTAAATGGGGTTATTGAAGCGTATTCCATTGGAGAAGAATTAGCGCCAAATACCGCGGTGTGCCATTTTGAGAAAGCCATGCCCGATATTCAGGGCCTCAGCCAGCTTATCAATCAATGGTTCTCCTTGCGCTCATTGCGGGGTTTTGAGTTTGTGAACCGTGAACAAGACTTGGGTATTCCTGGATTGCGTCAGGCAAAAGAAAGCTACTATCCTCACCATATGGTTGAAAAGTTTACCGCGATCATGTCATCAGCGGGTATAAAAAATATGCAACTGCCAGACCCCAAAGAATGCGATCGCCATAACAGGGTGGAGCAATAAAAAAACCCTGCGAGCGGTGCAGGGGTTTATGCCAAGTCGCCTTCATTTGCATATCTTTGTTGCCTTCTCGTCAATTTTCGTAAATCGTAAAAAGTTAAACGTAAGGTGTTAAAACACTTCACACTTCACGTCTCACTTTTCACGTTTTGATTGTCGCCGCCTCGATCTGCTTTTGAATGCAAGTTGGTATTAGAACCTGGGGTGGTAGAAGTTTTTTGGCTTAGAAGGGTTTCGGATTTTATTCTTCGTATTTGATGAACTCCCTTACAAATTTCTCGGTTTCTTTTCTGTCTTCCGAGTCGATAGCAACAAATTCAATGCCTACCCCCCCTTCTTTAAAGTGCTTTACTTCTCCAACTGCCTCGATATATTTGGGTGAACCAGGAAGTTGAAAAACTAAATTAATTTTGCTTCCTATGGGAGTCTCTTGAAACTTTTGCAGGAAACATCCGCCGGAAGATATATCTTCCGTCATCCATGCCTTTTTACCGTTGGCATCCTCAACCCTAAAACCAAAACGAATTCGCGGATATTTCCTTTTTTCCTCCAAGGTGTTACTCCTTTTCAGAGGTTCTTTCCCTTTTTACAAAATAAAATAATATCATCGATAGCACGGTTAGGGTTATTTTGTCAAATTTAAATTGAAGAACAAAGTCGTTTTTTAAAATTTTTTAGGTAGTAAGGAAAAATCTTTAGCGAATTTAATTTTTCGCGACTCCGGTGACTTTGCTTTTAATTCGTCAGGAAAATCGGTAAGCAGCTTGTTAATGAAATCGAGCCCTTTTTCCGTGGCAAAAAATTCTAAAGAGGCGGCGCATTCTTTCAGCTTTAACGTGGTATTATGCCAGGTTTTCATTACCCGCTCATCGCCTTCCGTAACAATATCGATGGCATCCGCCGGACAAACATACGCACAAGCGCCACACCCGATGCAGGAGGAAGAAACATCATGCCAGGGTGTATTAATACTGGTTTTGGTTCCCCGGCCGGAAAAATTTATTGCGCCAACCCCTAAGACCTCGCTGCATACCCGCGCGCACAGACCGCAAAGGACGCACCGATCACCTTTTATTTTTATATCAAAATTTGAAAACCGCGTGGTTTCCACGCCATATTTCTTTGCCAATTCTCGAATTTTCTTTGAACCAGGAGCTTCGGCCAAGTACAATTCGAGTAGAATTTTTCGAATTTTTATGATTTCAGAAGAATCGGTTTTAATATGGAGACCATCGGTGACCGGTAGCGTGCAGGACGTTGTGATTCCGCTTTTCGCTCCTCCGGTAACTTCAACCACACAAAGCCTGCACCCTCCGTAAGAAGAAAGAGCTTCATGGTAACACAAATACGGGACATCAATCCCTTCCCGGATTAAAACTTGCAAAGCATTTTTTTCTTCTTTGATATGATATTGTTTCCCATTAATTGAAATCGTAACCATCCCTTTATTCCTCTTTTTAACCTAATATCAAGTAAAAAAACTATTATGAACAATCTTCTTATTCCTTTACATCACATCTAAGACATCTTATTGCTTCTAATTTCGCCTGCTTTGACGAAAAAGACTTGGTTACATCTTTAAAGTTACCCTTATATTCTTTGAAGGTAATATTCGACGTAGAATTCCTTGCACCTCCCGCCGGCTCTACTGAAACATCCATAGAATAGGAGAAGCTCTTTCTTAACTCATAAAATCGGTTTACTCCCATTAAATGAGCATCAATAATTTTTGCAAAGGTTTTTCCGTGTCCCATAGCATCGGAGACAGTATAAGGACCACTAACAACATCTCCGCCTGCAAATATTAAAGGTGTCGAGGTCTGAAGAGATGATTTATCAACTTCAACGGTATTATTTTTGTTTACCTTTATCCCTGCTTTGGTAAGGAATTTGGTGTCTGATGTTCCACCTATCGCAGTAATCACCGTATCGCAGGGCAAGATAAAGGATTCTTTGGTTGGTTCCGGCTTTCTCCTTCCGGAATTATCAAAATCTCCTAACTTCATTTTCATAATTTTGATACCACTTACCTTACCATCTTTACCCATCACCTCCAGAGGAGAACCGAGAAAAATAAAATTTATTCCTTCAATCTCAGCTTCATGGATTTCTTCCGGAAGGGCGGGCATTTCTTTTTTCTCTCTTCGGTAAAGGATAGTAACTTCAGCGCCACACCGAACCGCAACCCTGGCGCAATCTATCGCGACGTTTCCGCCCCCGATCACCATCACTTCCTTCCCAACCTTAACAGATTTCTTCATATTGATATCCCGAAGGAACTTCATACCAGGAAAAACGCCCTTAAGGTCTTCAGCCGGGATATCGAGGGGGACATCCACATGGGCGCCAATGGCAACGAAGACCGCATGAAATTTCTCTTTTTTGATGTCATCGAGTGAGATGTCTACACCAATCTTTTTGTTGAAAACAAAGGTTACGCCCAGGTCTTTGATCGTTTGAATTTCTCGCGCCAGAATTTCTTTGGGGAGTCTGAACTCAGGTATGCCATATTTCAACATTCCTCCCGCTTCCGGGAAGGCTTCAAAAACAGTGACTTTATGACCTAATCTAACGAGATAGTAAGCAGCAGTAAGACCCGCCGGACCGGCACCGATGATAGCGATTTTCTTTTTTGTTGCGGGAAATAAGACTTTCGGTTGTATATCGCTTCGTTTATTCTGCTCATACGCGTATTCGGCTATAAAGCGCCTTATTTCTCTTATGGCAACCGGCTCATCGACTTCTCCCCTCCGGCATTTGCCTTCACACGGATGATGGCACACCCTTCCGCAGACCGCAGGCAAGGGATTATCCTCTAAAATACTTTGATACGCTTCGGTTATCCGATCTTCCTTAAGTAACTGAATGTAAGCGGGGACGTTCATGTTAAGGGGGCACCTATTTTCACAGGGAGCAAGAAAAAGTGTGCTGCATATGCCGGCACGACATCTTTTTTCAATGATATGTTCTTCGTATTCTTCTCTAAAGTAACGGAGTGTTGTTAGAACAGGATTCGGTGCTGTTTGCCCCAATCCGCATAGAGCGCTGACTTGCAAAACCTTGGCCAAGTCCTCGAGTTCATCGAGGTGTCGCATTTCACCTTTACCTTGGGTAATATCTTCTAAAATTCCCAACATATGCTCGAGGCCTCGCCGGCAGGGAATGCATTTTCCACAAGATTCTTCTTTAGTGAAAGAAAGAAAATATTTTGTGATATCTACCATGCAGTTGTCTTCATCCATCACTACCATACCACCGGAGCCCATTATCGAACCAATGTGCTTGAGATTTTCATAATCAACCGGACTTTGGAAAAGAGAAGCTGGTATACACCCTCCGGAAGGACCGCCGGTTTGGACTGCCTTAATTGTTTTTCCTTTTATGCCTCCACCTCCAATTCCATATATAATTTCTTTTAACGGGATTCCCATGGGTACTTCTACTAAACCAACCTTGTCCACTTTTCCGACCAGCGAAAACACCTTCGTCCCATGGCCATATTGACTTCCAATGCTCGAAAACCACTTAGCGCCTTTCGCGATGACCACGGGGACATTACACCATGTCTCCACATTATTGATGACGGTTGGTTTGCCATTAAGACCGCTCTCGGCAGGAAATGGGGGGCGAGGGCGGGGGCGGCCCGAATACCCCTCAATAGAAGCGATTAGTGCGGTCTCCTCCCCGCAGACAAATGCTCCTGCTCCACAAACAATATCAAGATCAAAATTAAAATTCGAGTTACAGATATCCTCACCTAAAAATCCATATGTTCTTGCCTGTTGGATGGCTCCTTGGAGCCTTTCAATCGCCAAAGGATATTCAGTTCGCACATAGATTATCCCTTGATTAGCACCAATAGCATACGCTCCGATTATCATACCCTCGATTAACATATGAGGGTCGCTTTCCATTTCGTTTCGATTCATATACGCACCCGGATCACCCTCATCAGCATTACAAATGATATACTTCGTATCGCTGGGGTTATTCCGGGCTATTTCCCATTTCATTCCCGTGGGGAATCCGGCTCCTCCCCGGCCCCGCAAACCCGATTCCTTTACAATTTTTATTACGCCTTCCGGAGAGATATCTCTTAACACCTTAAGAAGTGACGAGTAGCCACCGACAGCAATAAACTCTTCAATATTTTCCGGATCAATAAGGCCGCTATCCCTAAGCACCACTTTTTTTTGTTTCTGATAGAAGGGGATGTTATAAAAATGGGGAATATTTTTTAGGTTAGAGCCAAACCGTAAGCCCCCCGGTTCCATGAAATTTTCAAATTTTTCGATTTTAAAAAAGGCTTTTTCCTTTGGAATTGTCCCCTTCGCTAATTGATGAACTATGTCTTTTGCAGCATGGGGGGTTACTCGGTTAAAAACTACAAGGGGAAAGCCCGGTTTAAATAAATTGACCAGGGGTTCTTCTCCACAAAAACCCAAACAGCCGGTTTTAGTGACCGGGATATCCAATTTTTTTTTCTTAATTTCTTTTTTGAATGAATTAAAAACAGCTTCAGCTCCCGCTGCCATGCCACAACTTCCTGAGCCAACTGAAATCCGCATTTTTTTAGGAAATAGGTTTCTAAATCCGGTTTTTTTTATTTTTTCCAAATCAGAAATATTCCGCACCCGCATAATTACCTCTTATATTTTGCTAAAATCTTAGGCACCCTATCCATGGTATTATACCCATAGGTATCCCTACCCACTCTAACCACCGGCGCTAAACTACAGCACCCAACACACCGAACGGTTTCTAATGAGAAATTTCCGTCTTCAGTTGTGTCTCCGGGGTCGATTTTTAATGACCGAGAACATTCATCGACAATCTTGGGAGCACCCCTAACATGACAGGCAGTGCCTAAGCAGACAAGGACGGTATGTTTGCCGCGAGGTTTTAAGGTAAACGCAGAATAAAAGGTTGCTAAACTAAAGAGTTGGGATAATGAGATGTTGAGTTCTTCACTGACCTTTTCCAAAGCTTCTCGGGGCAGATACCCGAAACGCTCTTGAATTGCTTCTAACGATAATATAATTGCTCCAACCTTTCCCTTATATTTTTTTATTATTTTTTTTACCATTTGATCCATGTGCTCCTCCGAATGATGTTTTCATTGGCCATTGAATATAGTGCTTTCCTAAAATTACCCACCGATTAGGCAAAACAAAGCAAAAATTGTTACTTCTTTTTTTACTTGCGGGAAATTTGAGAACGTAATAATTAAGAGGGACAATGAGTAGATACCCACGGGCTCACGCCCGTGGCACTAAAGATTAAAAGGCAGCTGCAGTTGCCCTTTATCTATCTTTTCCTGAAACTCAATGTATCTT
>Ga0209164_1002936_pt1 | contig 16953 bp, 12 predicted proteins | sample MTBNYHSulfiMetaG_FD_187458 | JGI IMG/M metagenome (GOLD analysis project Ga0209164, IMG submission 187458) | Enrichment culture microbial communities from rom New York Harbor, USA that are MTBE-degrading - MTBE-NYH (New York Harbor Sulfidogenic)... | ecosystem: Environmental > Aquatic > Marine >...
ATGTGTTACGATAATAATCCTGCTGAAATTAAAGCACATACCGGGCCTCGCAACCGGATGGCTCTGGTATCTTGGGACCCTTGTTCCGGTCATCGGACTGGTGCAGGCAGGCCTCTGGCCGGCAATGGCGGACCGGTGGGCGTACGTCCCTGCCGTCGGCATTTACATCATTATCGCCTGGGGGGGCGCTTACCTTTTTGAAAAATTACGCTGCAGGAAATGGATCCCTGCCACCGGCTCCATTGCGCTCCTCTGCCTCCTCATGTCAGCCACATGGCTCCAGGTTCAATACTGGAAAAACGGCATCACCCTCTTTCAACACGCTGTCACGATAACGAGAATAAACTGTATTAATCATTACGCGTTGGGTTACGAACTGTTTATAAGAAATAAGTACGACGAGGCGATCAGACAATTGGCAAAGGCCTTACAAATCAAGCCTGGCTTAGTCCCGGCCCTTGACGTGCTTGGAACCATAAGGGTATTTAAGGGTGAAATCGATGAGGCTATCAAAATTTACCGGATCATTTTAGACATCGAGCCCAATAACAGGCAGGCCCATTTAACCCTGTCAAAATTACTTGTCATAAAGGAAAAGATGTGAGTCCAGATTACAACAGCGCAGACAGGAAAACCAAATATGGGGCCGGCATTTTTGATATTCGTGGAGAGCTGCTCATCTGTCTGCTTCTCACGCTTTGTGTACTGGCCGTGTACTGGCAGGTAAGGCAGCATGACTTTGTCAACTTTGACGACGATGTCTATGTCATTAACAATAAACATGTGCAATCCGGAATCAGCCTGGACAGCATCATCTGGGCCTTTCGTTTTGAAGGCAAAGAAAAGACTTTCTGGTATCCCCTCGCATTGATCTCACACATGCTGGATTGCCGGCTTTACGGCCTGAGCCCGGGCATGCATCATTCCACAAACCTGATTTTCCACATACTCAACACCCTGCTGCTCTTCCTGGTTTTTAAACGAATGACCGGGGAACTCTGGAAGAGCGCCCTTGTTGCAGCCTTGTTCGGCCTGCATCCCCTGAATGTGGAATCGGTAGCCTGGATAGCGGAACGAAAGAATCTCCTGAGCACCTTCTTCTGGATCCTCACCACGGCAGCCTACGTCCGGTATTCCGAGAAGCCCGGCTTCTACAGGTATCTGACTGTCTTTTTCCTCTTTTTTTTAGGTTTGCTTGCCAAACCCATGCTGGTAACCCTGCCCTTCGCACTTCTCCTGCTGGACTACTGGCCCCTGGGTCGATTGAAATTCAATGGCGGGCATCACTTAGGTCGTCTGATATGGGAAAAGGTCCCTCTTCTCATCACGTCCCTGTTCTTCGTCTACCTGTCCATTGTGTCGCTTGAACACCATGGAATGATCGAATCCACAGAAGCTGTCCCCATCATGCTCCGTGTGGAAAACGCCCTTGTTTCATATGTCATGTATATTGCAAAGATCATCTTCCCGCACAATCTGGCAGTTTATTATCCTTTTCCGGAGTCGCTCCCCCTGTGGCAGACGGCCGGCGCCCTGCTGGCCCTGTTATGTGTTACGATAATAATCCTGCTGAAATTAAAGCACATACCGGGCCTCGCGACCGGATGGCTCTGGTATCTTGGGACCCTTGTTCCGGTCATCGGACTGGTGCAGGCAGGCCTCTGGCCGGCAATGGCGGACCGGTATGCATACATACCTGCCGTCGGCATTTACATCATTACCGCCTGGGGGGGCGCTTACCTTTTTGAAAAATTACGCTGCAGGAAATGGATCCCTGCCACCGCCTCCATTGCACTCCTTTGCATACTCATGTCAGCCACATGGCTCCAGGTTCAATACTGGAAAAACGGCATCACCCTCTTTCAACATGCTGTCAATACAACCAGGGGCAGCTATGCAATACACAGCAATCTCGGAAACGCACTGGCAAGGGTTGGCAGGTTAGATGAAGCGCTAAAGAACTATGCCGAGGCCCTTCGCATAGACCCTTCCAAGGCAGCGGAAGTACATAACAACATTGGAGCCGCCCTGATTGTCAAAGGTAGATTTGAGGAGGCTATTCCCTATCTTCGATACGCTTTACAGAAAATGCCGGACGATGCAAATGCGCGAAAAAATATGCAAGAGGCCCTAATGGCAATCCAAAAAGGAAGGCATCGGAACCCCAAAGCGAATAGGCACAACCTCCTTTCTATCGATTAGTGAAGAAAAAATGGCAGACTGTACTTCTTCGAAAGGAAATTTCCCATTTGCCCCTCCAGCGAAACTGAGCCTATCAGCACAGGGGGAGAAGAGGTCAATAAACAGATGCAGGCTGGATTGATGCACCATGCCGGAAATATTGTCTGGCTTGTCGTGATCGGTCTGATTTCAACTGGTGTCGGAAAGCTGGCGCTTCTAAGAGTGAATAGACGAATCAGCTGTTCAGGCGAATCCATCATATTTTCAACAGCCGTCGGATTCGCCATTCTCGGCTACAGCATTTTCACCCTCGGTATCTGCCAGGTCCTCTACGCCGAGGCCATCTATGCGCTCACCGTCCTGTCTTCCATCTTGTCCATTGCAGGCTGGTCCCTCAATAGAAAGGCTCGCATTCGATCATCTCTCCCAGCAAAACGCGCATGGCATGAAAAAACTTTCGCAAATGAACCAGCGATCTTGCTCATTAACCGTCTTTGTCTGATCCTGCTGGCCATATCCCTGACGGTCTGTATGCTCCTGGTCCTGACCCCGGAGGTAGGGAAGGATGCGCTGACCTATCACCTGGGCGTCCCCAAGATGTTCTTGGAACATCACGGGATTTATTTCATCCCCGGCAACGTGTTTGCAAGTTACCCCTTTTTCAGCGAAATGCTTTATACATGGGCGCTCTCCATCAGCGGGGAAGTGACGGCTAAAGGCCTTCATTTTACAATAGCACTCTTGATTCTTTTCAGCATGTGGAAATTCGGCAGGCGGTATTTTCCTGATGACCGATTCACATTGCTTTCCCTTCTGATATTCTTCACCATCCCTTCCGTGTTCCAGAACGCTCATGTGGCCTATTGTGATCTTACCCTGGCCTTCTATACCTTTGTGGCGGCATATGCATTCATCAACTGGGTCCACATGAAAGAGACACTGTGGATTATACTATGCGGTGTTTTTTGCGGCATTGCCATGTCTGTCAAATTCGCGGGACTTTATCTGCCGCTTTCCGGGTGTGTTGGCATTCTGTGGGGATGCAGGCATCACAGAATTCCGACCAGAAAGGCTGTTCACCTGTTTTCCCTTTACATTCTATTCACCTTCATCGCCGGGGCGCCTTTTTACCTGAAAAACTGGATCATGACCGGCAATCCTCTTTATCCCCTCTTTTACAACATCTTTGGCGGAAAAGGATGGAGTGAGGATCAGGCCCGATATTATACGTTTTTCATTAAGAACCTTGGCATGGGCCGTGATCTGATCGACTACATCCTTCTGCCATGGAACCTGAGCTTTCATGCCAGGGTGGACAGCCCCATATTCGATGGTCTGATCGGCCCTGTTTTCATCCTTGTGCTTCCATTTGCAATCACTATACGGAAAACACCCGTTGAAATAAAAATCGTGTGGGCTTATTGCCTGATGGCCTTCCTTTTCTGGGCTTCTTCGGCCCAGCAGATACGGTATCTGATCCCTCTTTTTCCATTTCTTGCACTGATGGTCAGCCATACCTTTTCCCATTATCGGGATAACAAAATTATCTTCACCCTTCTTACAATCTTCATCGCTTCGGGGCTTGCGTTTAACGCATATCATATCATCAATGATTTCAAAAGGATCAAGCCTATCGGCATTTTTATGGGAGACGAGGATAAACACGCTTTTTTATCCAGACTGATTCCTTCCTACGAAATGCTTCGGCATATAAATACCCGACTTCCTGAAAATTCGTATATATTGACGATCTATATGAAACATCCTTCATATCTGTTTAACCGGCCTTTTTACTCCGATTCCATGTTCGAATCGTATACAATAGAAACCATACTGAATCGTTCGAAAACGCCGGAGGATGTCCGAATTGCCCTCAAAGAGAGGGGCTTTACGCATATTCTGTATGATATCAGCTACGTCATCGGTGAGACCGCTACCTTGTCCGAAGAAAACAAAGCTCTTTTTCTGGAATTTCAAGAGAAGCATCTGAAACTTGTCCAAACTGAAGAAGGACGATATTTTCTGTACCGGTTCGTCGAACCCGAACGTATCCCGGCATCATGAAAAGCAGGGTCATAGATAAGAATGAGCTTTCTGCAAACGTCGTATTTATGGAGAGCCGTTGTGTATAAGGGGAAAAAGGTCATTGTGGTGATGCCTGCGTATAATGCCGCCAGGACACTTCAGATAACCTATAATGAGGTCATGGCACAAGAAATCGTCGATCTGGTCGTCATTGTGGACGATGCCAGCCGGGATGAGACCGTTCGAATTGCCCGGACGCTCCCCAATACCATTGTTCACGCACATTCCAGAAACCTGGGATACGGAGGCAACCAGAAATCCTGCTACGACATCACCCTGAAAAGTGGAGCTGACATTATCATTATGGTTCACCCTGACTATCAGTACACACCGAAACTGATCCCTGCCATGGCCTCCATGATCGGAAACGGGCTGTATCACTGTGTGCTGGGGTCCAGAATCCTGGGAGGGCATGCCATAAAAGGCGGAATGCCGGTCTGGAAATATGTGGCCAACCGTTTTCTCACCTTTGTCGAGAACATCCTCACGGGCGCCAAGCTCTCCGAGTATCATACCGGATACAGGGCCTTCTCCCGTGAACTCCTTGAAAAGCTGCCGATCCGGTATAATTCAGATGATTTCGTGTTTGACAATCAGATGCTTGCGCAGATCATCTGGATGAGGTATACGATTGCCGAAATCAGCTGCCCCACAAGATATTTTGGGGAAGCGTCCTCAATCAACCTGGCAAAAAGCATCAAGTACGGCATCGGATGCCTGTGGACAGCGATCCTTTTCCGTCTGGCCAGGATGGACATCATCACGTCGAATTTGTTTCCCGAAATTGACGCGTGATGTAAACAGAAAGGAAAGGGTTCTTATGCTTTCTGCACGGGACCGGGTGATATTCGCGTTTTTTTTGGTTTCCGGATTTTGCGGCCTCTGTTATCAGGTCGTTTGGATCAGGCTCGCCTATGCCAGCTTCGGGGTGATCACCCCCGTGATATCGGTTATCATTTCAGTTTTTATGCTGGGGCTTTCTCTGGGGTCTTGGGCCGGTGGCCGGTGGATCGCTGACCTCCGCAGAAAATTCTCACAATCAGCGATTTTTTTCTACGCCATTGCGGAAGTACTAATCGGCATCGGCGCCTTCTTGGTGCCGATGCTTTTTGGGAGGGGAGAAACTGCCCTTCTGTCTATGGGCGAAATGGATTCCTTGCGCTATCTGCTGGGATCGGCCGTAATCATTACCGTCGCGATTTTACCCTGGTGCGTATCCATGGGCTTTACCTTCCCGTTTATGCTGGCTTTCATTCGGGAAACCAACCCGAAAAATACCACCGGTTTCAGTTATCTTTATTTTGCCAACGTCATCGGCGCCATGGCCGGGGCCCTGATTACCGCCCTGGTGCTGATCGAACTCTTCGGATTCAAACACACCCTGATGATTGCAGCCGTACTGAATTTCCTCATTGCCGCCGGCGCCGTTTTCTTGGGCTTGCGCACCCCGTTTCATTTGCCGGCCCAAAACATGTCTGAAAAGAACCAGCCCCGGTCAACCGGGGCGGCGGATCTTCCGTCCGGAGAGAAGGCCTGGATCTGCTCGGTCCTCTTTGCCACCGGATTCATCGCCATGGCTATGGAAATCGTCTGGATTCGTGCCTTTACACCTATCCTTCGCACGCGCACCTATTCTTTCGCCGGCCTTTTGAGCGTTTATCTGCTGGCAACCTGGATCGGCTCCTACCTATACCGACGGCACCTGAACAGCGGCCAAACCCTATCCACCCCCAAGCTCCTGAGCTTCATATCTGTTTTTTCCTTGCTGCCGATTGTTATGAACGACCCTCGCTTAGGCATCGGAATTCCGACCGTATTGTTCAGCATCTTTCCCTTTTGCGCCGGTCTGGGATATCTGACCCCGAAATTGATCGATCGTTTTTCGACCGGGAGTCCTTACGGCGCCGGCAAGGCGTATGCCCTCAACGTCTTGGGTTGTATCCTCGGTCCTTTGTGCGCCTCTTATCTTTTTCTGCCCGGGCTGGGAGTGAAAGCCTCCCTGATGATGCTCAGCGCACCGTTTTTAGTCGCTGTTCTGCTTCGTTACGGTCGCATCGTCCTTAAAGCGGATTGGGGTTTCATTCTCGTGGTCCTGGCAATATTTTTCTTCTATCGTTCCGGTTTCGTCAATGTCAGTTACGAGGAAATATTTGCGGGATACCCGGGAAGCCAGGTCCGGCGCGATCACACGGCCACAGTTGTTTCCGTGGGCGAGGGCTTCCAAAAGCAGCTTCTGGTCAATGGCATCGGCATCACCCGGTTGACTCCCATCACTAAGATGATGGCGCATATGCCCCTGGCATTTCTCCGGGAACCGCCCGAATCCGCTTTGGTGATCTGTATGGGCATGGGAACGACCTACCGTTCCCTGCTCAGTTGGAACATTGAGGCCGTTACGGTGGAGCTGGTACCCAGCGTGGCAGAGGCCTTCGGCTTTTATTTTGACGATGCCGATGAAATCAGAAAAAATGAGAAGGGTCGCATTGTAATCGACGACGGCCGGCGCTTTCTCCAACGGACGGACCGAAAATTCGATGTCATCACCATCGACCCGCCGCCGCCCGTAGAGGCAGCCGGTTCCAGCCTTTTATACTCAGAGGAATTTTATGACCTGGTAAAAAAACATCTAAAACCGGGTGGAATCATGCAGCAATGGTTTCCCTATGGTGAGCTGAAAATTTTGAACGCCGTGACGCGTTCCCTGTGCAACAGTTTTCCTTATATCAAAGCCTATAATTCGGTGGAGAAGTGGGGCGTTCACTTTCTGGCATCCCAGGCGCCAATTGATCAACCATCGGCAGAGCAATTCATCGCGCGCATGACGGAAAGCGCACGGCAGGACATGATGGAATGGTACCGCGACAAAGACGCCGTCAAACTGGTTCAGATGCTCCTGCAGCGACAGGTTCCTCTGGCCGAATTGCTTCACCCGGATGCGCTCATTAGGATAACCGATGACAGGGCGTATAACGAATATTATATCCTGCGCCGCTGGAAGGAGCGCATCCGAGGGGCCTATGAAACTACCAGCGGTTTGTATCGGAAAATCGACCAGCGATTTGGTGGATCGCCGTGAGAGGAAGGAACCTCAGTTGAAGCATTAATTATAAGATGTACCCTATCATTTGCCGTGACAATCCATTCCACCTACCTTAGCCTTTACTGTATAGCCTGGTTCCGGCCTTCCATCGCTTCAAGGGTCTTCTCCAGATTATTTCGGGCATCGATGTAGCCCGGCTTTATTCTCAGTGCCGTTTTAAAATGCTCTACAGCCTCCTCCTGGCGGTTCATGTTGAAAAGAACAACCCCGAGGTTGTTATAAGCTTCCGCATAATCCGGTCTGATTCTGATGGCGCGGCCATAATGGTACGCAGCCCTTTCTAACATCGATTGCTTAAAAAGAAGATTCCCCATATTGTAGTGGGCCTCGGCATACTCCGGATTTATTTCCAGGGCTTTTTGAATATGCTTCATCCCTTCGCCGTTTCTTTGGAGCCTCTCCTGAAGCACCCCAAGGTTATTCAGCGACTCGGCATCACGGGGATTGATTTCAAGGGCCTTCCTGTAATTCTCTTCGGCCTCCCTGTATCGGCCCGAAGCCGCCAGAGCTACAGCGAGGTTATAGTATGTTCCGGAAAACCCCGGCATGACTTCAATGGCTTTATAATAATAGCCCAATGCCTCCTCGATATGTCCCATTTTCACCAGAGTGCCGGCCAGGTTATTTAGCGACTCGATAAATCCCGGCTTTTTAACCAGCGCCTTTTGAAAAGATTCAACAGCCTTTTCAGGCTTACCCAGTTTATTGTATGTAACTCCCAGATTGTTGAGTGCAAGCCAGTTGTCAGGGTTTACCGCAACAGCGTGCTCAAAAAGGGTGATGCTGTTTTTGAAATACGCCGTCTGCCTGTGCGCGGCCGCCCCGAGAGCAACAACAATTATGGCAAAAAGCACTGAACTCCACTTTTTTAGCACCGGCCGACCTGCAAGCGTTTTGCGTGCTGTCCAGGCGAGCATAATGAATATCCCCACAAGGGGAATATATGTGAACCGGTCGGCCATCGCGAAATCGCCCACCTGCACCAGTCCAATAACAGGAACCAGGGTACCTAAGTACCAGAACCATCCTGTAACAAGCCAGGGACAGGAACGCCTGAAGTACAACACCACAGTGCATACAATCAGGATGAAAACAGCCGCACCCACAGCCGGCCCTGTTGAAATCGCTTCAGGATAAGGGTAAAATATCGAGAGCTTCAAGGGGAAAAACGTGCTTTTCAAGTACAGGACATATGACACCAGGGCGTTTTTTACCCGCAAAGCGAAATCGATCTCTCCGGCAGAGGCCAAGGCCCCGCCTTTTTTCTGAGCAACCACTGCCAGGACGCTGAAAACCAATGCCAAACCCAAAAAGGGCATCTTCTCTTTGACCAGGCGCCAGAATCCTGGAGACCCCAATGAGTCACGAGACATGAGGTTCATACGGTCTAAGGGCCAGTAATCCAGCAAAAGAAACAGAAAAGGGAGCGTTACAACCATGGGCTTTGACATAAGGCCCAGGATAAAAAAGAGACCCACAGCGGCATACCGGCCCCACGTGGGTCTTTTCACATATGCCGCATACGCGCCCATCGCCAATATCATGAAAAAGGAGGATAAAACGTCCTTTCTTTCCGACACCCAGGCCACCGACTCCACATGAAGGGGATGAATGCCAAACAGGAGCCCGACAGCGAGGCACGGCCCCAAAGCGCCGGTCATATAGTACAGGACCGTGAACAGGAACAGGCAGTTCAAATAATGTAAGATAATATTGGTGAAATGGAACCCGAAAGGTTCAAGGCCGAAAACATCAACGTCGAGCAGATATGAAAGCCATGTTGCAGGGTGCCAGAAGTTGGCATAGGTGGAAGTAAATGCCCATCTTATTGCTTCTGAAGTCAGTCCCTGCTGAATGTGAGGATTATCTGCGATGTAGACGTAATCGTCATAGGCCAGAAAATCATAGCTGGGCGTCTGGCCGAAGACCCAGAAAACCCCCGCCGTTAAAATCAAACATACCAGAAATATCCTGGTTCGCTCTTCTTGAAATTGATTTCCAAGGTTCATACAGGAGGCGTTTTCATGGCCATCTCCATCGGAAGGGGATACCCTCTTCCGCAATACTTGCTACCACGTAAGATGGCAAAATAAATTAAGAGACTCAGGCATCACTGTCGTTAATTTTAAAAATATGAATGGTCTGGCCTACCACATCCACAGGCTCGAGTGATCGGTACTTCTCAAAATAATTGAAATCAGCGTATATCAGCTCTCTTTGATTTGCTTTCAACAAATAGTAAGGCCTTCCCACCAGATAGTTAATGCTGATAGCATAAACGCCTTGCCCGGGTTCCGTCCCTGCCAACTCGTAATCGATTCCGTATATCTCAGGATCCACTCTTCCGAAATAGCCAAGCTTAATCTTCTTGATCCCCTGATCTTCCATGTACTCCTTTAAAGCGGGCAGGTCCTGACCCCAATCCAGGTTCGAGTCTATTAGCCACTTATAGCCTTCCTTAGGCCCGCCTGCAGCAAGATTGAAATAAGAGAGATAGTTGGGAAATATGGAAATGGCGGGTATCATATAAAAACCCGCCAGAACGAACATAACAGACCTGGCTGTCTTTGTCATGGATGGATAGTCCGAGAGGAGGTATCCAGCTCCCAAAAAAAGAAAAGGAAAGGCAGGCAGCGTGAATCGAATGCCGATCGGTATATTTGTGAATAAAGAAAAATAGCCGAAAAAGCACACGACAGGCACCCATATGCAAAGCACGCTTTCGAGATCGAGCCCGCCTGCCCGATTCCTGATCCAGACATACACCGTCAGCATGATGATGATTGAGAGAGCGACAGGATTTTTGACAATGAAAGCGATCAGGTAGTAATACCACCATCCGGTAAGGGAGTGCCGGCCCATTAGATACCCTGCATAAAAAGGGTTGTTCCCTTCTGAAAGGGCCAGTTGCAGATCAAAGCCGGCAAGATAGTCGCGAGGAACTGGAACAGGCAGGCCGCCCGGGACCAACGATGAAAGCCGTTTGAGGGGTTCACTGACAAAATGATATTCGTGCAAAGGCAAAAAAGAGCCGTTGAAAAGATATCCTCCATTGACAACAACGAGACTGACCGTCAGCATCAGAAAAAAATACCCCGGATACTTCCTCAACATTGGCTTGCTGCCGGTATTTCCTTGATACCCTTCAGAAAAACCCCTTCTCAAACACAATAACGCCAGGATAACCAAGAAGATTGGATAAAGAAGTAATGCTGTAAATTTGCTCAACAGGGCTATTCCCAAGGTCACACCCGCTATGACAGCCCAAATCCAATCCATATGCCGGATGAATTTCCAAAAGCAGTAAACGCTCAGTAAAATCGTACACATGGCGCCGGCATCGATTGTGGTAAGCCTTGAATGCGCGATTATGTTCGGATTGAACGCATAAAGAAACAGGGCAAACAGGCCCCCTTTGCAGCCATAAACCTCCGTACCGAACCGATATATTATCCAGCCTCCCATGCATGCCAGCGCGATTACAATACATCGCCCAAGACCGAATATTTCTTTATATCCGGCAAAATTCCTGAACATAAAATCGTAACCGAAACCCCACGGGTTGGGGTCTGTTTCCCAGTTCCTGGTTTCTATTTTCGGTTTTGTTATCAAAGCCGTGAGACCTGGTAGACATTTAATGAGAGGCGGGCTTTCGCGGTCCATCCGCCAGTCCAATGTTCTCAGGTTGTAAATGCCGGAAGGGAAATGACAGAACTCATCTACTGTTACAGATTTCTGTATCTGGCTCAAATAGCATATTAATGCAAAAAAGGTCAGAAGCCCCAGCGGCACAAGCTTTCTTGAAACAAGATTGAGGGCTACCCTTGGCATGGAAGCAGCCTTTCTTGTTCAGGATTGAGAACCATATATAACCAAGGCATCGGCCATATGCCTTTATATGCAACCTGCACCGAATATTCGGGACAACAGGCTGATATCCGATATATAACGTTTTGAACAATCATCTCGGGCATTGGCATCAGAAGCTGTTCACAACATTCTGGATCGGGATCACGCATTCATCATGCCAAGAATCCAGAGCGCATAAAAAATGATCGCGCAAAGGGTCCATTCAAGTGTCCGGCAGCCCCACAGCCGTCCCTTTTCATTGCCCTGCTCGACCGGCCGCATAATAATGGCAATCAGGGAGATAACCCATCCAAAAAGCCCCACCAGCAGGACAATGCTCCACATGACATCAGGAGGCTTCCCCTCGGATCTTTCCAACATGGCATCGACAAACCCATCCGCTTTGGCGCCTGTCTCCTCTCCCACCTTACGCCTCAGCAGCTCTTGAATCCTGAGGTCACATTTCTCGATCCAATCCCTGCCCGGTGTGTAGAAGCTCCTTGCACCGAGTAAGCCACGTTTAATGGCCTTTAGGGCGACCAAAGCCAGGCGAATGTCACCCCTTTCCTGCCCGATCTTACCGATCTCCCACAGCCGCTCGGCTGATTTCCGGACGTATGGATTGAGGGGTGCATACCAGTGCATAGACCGGTCAAAAAAAGTGACTGCCTCAATATGCCGGCCTCCCTTTAAATATGAATCACCCTTCTGATAAGCGCGCATGGAACCATAGAATACTCTCGCCCATACCATGATCAGAAAAATGCATATCAGCACCGTTGAACTAACGACAATCTTCAGTCGTCTTCGCGGGCCTGAATGATGTATCCAGGCTGCTCCCAAAACCTACTCTCCCGCACAGCCCCGGCAGGACAACCGATAGGATATCCTGAGCTTGGGCACTTTGACAATGGCCTTGAATATCTCCTTTTTATTGATCTTTGATTGACCATGTCTCCGATTTTCAAAAATGATAGGTATTTCACCTATGGAAGCGCAGTTGAGTTTGCACAGATAGAGCATCTCTTCCAAAAAGGAATACCCATCAGATATGATACGGGTGAAGTCAATCTTTCGAATGAATTCTCTTCTATAACACCTGAAGCCGCTTGTGCAGTCGCTCACTGGAATGCCTAAGATGAGCCTTGAATATAGATTCGCCCCCCGGCTGAGGATCCTTCGATACATGCCCCAATTCCTGACCCCACCGCCTTCCATGTATCTGGAGCCTATAACAACCCCTTTTTTTTCTGTTTCGATGCTTTCCAGCATGGCACTAATATATTTTGGATCATGAGAAAAGTCAGCGTCCATTGTGATCATGTACCTATAATTCTCGTATGCCAGGGCCCATTTAAACCCCTCCTGACATGCGGATCCATAACCCATCTTGCCGGAGCGTCTAATGAGGTTTATTTCATCGTATGCTTCCTCCATTTTTTCAACGACGTTCGCTGTTCCGTCCGGAGAGTTGTCATCGATGATCAGGATATCCGCATCGCGTCTATCTGTGAGAATTCTCTTCATGAGGCGTTCGATATTATCAATCTCATTGAAAGTAGGTATGATAATGATAACCTGGTTATTTTTCGAGGCCATTAAGTTCTCCTTAAACTGCTCATTCTCATGCCTCTCGTAGTATTAACACTCTTTATCGTCCAACGGCCACTGAAGTATATTTACTGAGGCAGCGGCCATTTCCAGACTTTGTGGCCTCCTGAGTTAATTTGACGTTTCATGTTTTCTTTCCTGAACACGGCCATGACGCCCACGCTTTTGACGGAACGGCGGCAAAAAATCCTGTCCAGACCAATGATGAAATCCCGAATAAGACTCAGAAAAGCAGGGAGTTCATACCCGACAACTTTTGCTATCCGAATCGCATGCCTGTCAACGCGAGTCTGATTGTTGGGATCGTTTTTTGTGAATCGCTGAAACAGGCTGTTTATATAGCTATTCTCCAGAAGCCCGACCAGGGACCTGGAAAGATATTCCGATCTGATCAGTCGTAGCCCTGTTTTCCGTTTGATTTCCCCTATTGTGTACAGACGTTCGTGCCCCCACCCCCAGATGCCGATGCGCACCTTTTTGCCGAACTTGTTCAACACATAGTTTACAGGATCGTAAAACAGGGGAAAATTTTTTGATGGCGCAGTGATGATGAGTTTGCCCCCCCTTTCAAGACATCGGCAGATCTCATGGATCGGCCCCATGTCGTCCCTTAGGTGTTCTATGACATCCGTGCAGATGACACAGTCGAACAGACCCGAAGCAAAAGGCATGTTCGCGATGTCCGCCACGCAATAAAGGATCGTTTTCTCAGGATTTAGGGCTCTCGCGATTCGGATATCGCCTTTGTTGATATCGATAGAGATAATTTCTGACACCCTGTTCTTGAGATGGAAGTCATATATGCCATCGCCACATCCGGCATTCAGCATTCTCTTGGCTTGAGCGACCTCTGCTGTAACCGCGTGCAACCGGGAAAAATAGGTAGGGGCCAGTTCCTTTAGAGACATATCAATGCAGCAACCTTATCCTGACAAGATCTTTCAGCATGCGAAAAGTCTCCCTTCCCGCTTTTACCTTTGAGTATTTTGCGCTGTCAGACCACCGGACGGGGACCTCTCTAATTCTTGCATGGAGCCTCTTCCTCGCTATATAGAGCACTTCCACATCGAAACTGAAACCGTCTACCTTTCGCTGAGCAAAGGCCTGGTGAGCCACGCTGCTCTTGAAGAGCTTAAAACCACACTGGGAGTCCTTAATTCCCCTGAGAAAAACCAGTTCCGTCAACAAGCCAAATCCAGCGCCCAAAACTCTTCGGTGAAGCGGCTGCCGTATCCGGATATCTGCTCCTCTTATTCTCCTTGATCCGATGACAATATCATAGCCCGAATGGATAAGGTTATTAAATCTAACGTATTCATTTATGGGGGTTGAAAGATCCGCATCCGTAAACAGCAGGAGATCGCCCGTCGCCATCGATACACCCTGGCCAACTGCATACCCCTTACCGCGATTTACAGGACAGTCTATTAAAATGATTTCTCTATATTTTTCCCTATACTGACAGACAATTTCCTTCGAACCGTCGGTCGAACCGTCATTCACGACCATAACCTCAAATGGAATCGCCGCGTCGTTGAAAAATGATATGATTTTATCGAGCGAATGCGGAAGTCTTCGAGCCTCGTTGAATACAGGAATGATGATGGACACCTTCATCTTACGACTTGGAAACATCATGATAAGGATGCGTATCCGGATAACCTCCTAACTGAAATCTCCTTGCTCTCCATCCAAAAGCAAAATAGGACCAGAAAACGAGAACCGCCAGGAACTGAATCGAAAAAAGATACGCAGGGAACCCTTTTAGGAGCAGGCTGTAATGTTCCATTTTCAGAAATTTACCTGCAGGAAGAGGGTACCAGACGCCAAGGACGCCATAAGCTGCTGATAATGAAATGAGCCACTTCGTGGATACGGCATTATCCATAATGTCCTTAATCATAACGCCCAAGGGCAGAAGGAGCATGACAAGATAGGGGGTTGACGTCATCTTACTCAACAGGAGCATCGTCATCACTGCAAGGGCATACTCGCGAAGTGTCCTCGGATCAGAAGGCTCTATTCTTTTACGAGTCGAATATAAAAATACGCCCACAACAAACAAAGAACTCACGAGGATGCAAATACGGGCCACATCGGGAGCATCGAAAATACCTCTGACCCAAACAGAGTGGGTGAGAAATCGTGAAAAAAATCCGGTCAAAGAATGGCTGTCGTGAAAGGCATTGAACAGATTTTGGTTCATCATGAATTTGAAATACCAGATAAAGATATCCATATCAAAGAACAGGAGGGAATAGCCGAAAGCAGATGCCAGCGTCAGGATGCCTGCTGAGAAAACTTTGAACTGTCTTTTCCAAAGAGTATAAAACAGTACAAGGAGGGGAATCACCTTAATCATGCAGGCCAGTGCAATGGCGATACCTGCATACACGGGTTTTCCGGTCCTGTACCAGTAAAGCCCGGCTGTCATAAGAAAAAACAGGATGATGTTGCTTTGCCCCAGAAGATAGTCCACGAACAGAGGTGTAAAGTTCATAAAAACAAAGGTCATAACCACGACCTCTATCCGTGAATATTTTTGAGATATACTGCGAAGCAGTAGAAAAAAACCTGCAAAGAACAGGGCCTGATTGACAAAAAACCATACCAACACCGCTTTGTTGAAGCTCAGATAAGCCAACGGACTCAAAAAAATGGCAAAAAATGGTGGGTAAACATAAGGAAGCGGGCCTTTATAGTGATAGGGGCCTGCCTTAAAAAAGTCCACCATACACTGGTAGAGAGGGAATTGGTATCTGAAGGCCAATGCCCCGTTGTAGTAAGCTTCAAAATCGATTTTTTCAGTAAAAAGAGGGCGTATAACCCCGTTGTAGAGGTAGTCTGCGGACGTAAAACCCAGAAGGAGCACTATCAATATAGACAGATGCCCGGCGAAACTCTGGTTTTTGATATCACCATCTATGCTAAAACCGAGGATGTTCATTTGTTTTGAATATCGGAAGACCCGATTAAACCTTACTATACATAACGACATAAATATTGCAGCATAAAATACTTGCAAAAAGCACGCCCTCCTGGTATAGGTGGTTTCTCAAGGAGGGCACCATCATGAAAAAGCTTCAAATATCTGACAGAGATATTATGAGCATCGCAATTCAACAAGAAATTTCTCGTTCTGAGGAAGCCCGTTATGATCACAGACTTCATGGAGTTCTGCTTGTCAGCAGAGGCCTGAGCTGTTATCAAGTTGCAGAACTGCTTGGACAGCATTCGACGACAATTCAACGCTGGGTTAACAACTTTGAAAAGGACGGGTTTGCTGGATTGGCTGACTTCGAACGACCTGGCCGACCGAGGAGGCTCACCGTGGAACAGTGGGAGGCGATGAGCCAGGATCTTCGCAAGCATCCCCGTGAATTGGGTTATCAGCAAAACCTTTGGGATGGAAAACTCCTCTCTCATCATCTCCGACAATGCTTTGGAGTGGATCTGGGAATCAGGCAATGCCAGCGTGTTTTCCGGAACCTGGGTTTTCGGCTTCGAAAACCTCGCCCGTTGATTGCGAAAGCGGATCCAGATCAACAGGAGGATTTTAAAAAAACGGCGGAAACTGGCAAGAGATTCAACAATTGAGTTATGGAGTTTGGACGAGTGCCATTTCCAACAACATGGTTCCAGGATAAGGATGTGGGTGCCTCCTGAAGATACTGACCCAATCCAGCTTCTTGCCCCCACCCGAAAATCGATCGGTTTATTTGGGGCGGTGAACATAAAGAGAGGGCGGCTGTTAACCCAGTTTGAGCAAAAATTTAACGCCATGACCTTTCAAAGCTTTCTTGAAAACCTATTGAAACACGGTGGATCCAGAGGCCGACTTATTGTGATAATTCTGGACAATGCCAGATATCACCATGCCACTTTGTTGAAGCCGTTTTTGAAGAAACACCGAAAAAGGCTCAGATTGGAATTTCTGCCTCCCTACAGTCCCGAGCTTAACCCAATAGAACGAGTATGGAAGCTTACAAGAAGACTTTGTACCCATAATGAGTATTTCCCAAACCTCACTGCTTTACAGGAAGCCGTATCCGAACGATTGTCAATGTGGAGCAAGCCAAACAAAGCGCTCCATAAATTATGCTGCATAACTTAAGACGTCATGTATA
>Ga0209164_1002938_pt1 | contig 16947 bp, 12 predicted proteins | sample MTBNYHSulfiMetaG_FD_187458 | JGI IMG/M metagenome (GOLD analysis project Ga0209164, IMG submission 187458) | Enrichment culture microbial communities from rom New York Harbor, USA that are MTBE-degrading - MTBE-NYH (New York Harbor Sulfidogenic)... | ecosystem: Environmental > Aquatic > Marine >...
GGTCCACCAGCTCGCCGCTGGAGGCGTAGGCCGGGAGACGGTCGGTCCCCCCGCCCAGGAGCCGGTAGACCGGCAGCCCGGCCGCCTTCCCGGCCAGGTCCCAGAGGGCCAGGTCCAGGGGCCAGCAGCGGCCGTAGTGGAAGTCCAGGTTGTCCAACACCTGGGAGTGGCGCTCCAGGTCCAGGGGGTCGCGGCCCAGGAAAAGGTCCTCGTGCCCGGCCAGGCCCAGCATCAGGTCCCCGGCCCCGATCCCCTCCAGCCCCTGGTCGGTCTCCACCCGGACCAGGGTGGTCAGAAACGCCTTCCTGGGGACGGGGTCCCAGGCCGCCTTGAAGGGCGGCTCAAGGGGAAGCCGGTAGTGCTCGACGCTTACGGCGGTGATCTTCATGATTCGGCTCCAGGCCCAGAACCTCTCCCCCGATCCGGGCCAGGTCCTCGGGGCCCACCTCCCGGCAGTTGTTGCTGATGATGGTTTGGTTCTCGGGGGCGAGGCAGGCCTCCACCAGCCTCTCCAGATCGGCCGGACTTAAGCCGTCCTCCGAGAGCCGGGTCCGGAGACCGCATCTCCGGACCAGCCGGCCGAAGGCCTCGGCCCCGGCCAGGGCCAGCTCCTCCCGGCTCCCGCCCTCCTCCCCGACCCCCAGGGCCCGGGCCACCTCGGCAAAGGCCGGGACCGCTGCCACGGCGTTCCAGGGGTAGGCCCGGGCCATGGCCAGGCTCACCGCCCGCCCGTGGCCGATCCCGGCCAGGGTGGACAGGGCGTGGCCCATTCCGTGGGCCAGACCGGTTCCGGCCGCGTCGATGGCCATCCCGGCCAGACAGGCGGCCAGGGCCAGGTTGGACCGGGCCTCCAGGTCGGAGGGGTTGACCAGGACCGCCTCCAGGTTGGGAGGGACGAGCCTGACGGCCTGGAGGCCCAGGGCCCTGACCATGGGGTTGGAGTTCCGGTTGGTGGAGGCCTCGATGGCGTGGACCAGGGCGTCCAGGGCCGTCTCCACGGTTATCTCCGGGGGCAGGCTCAAGCTCAGCTCCGGATCCAGGACGGCCAGGTCCGGGGCCAGCTCCTCCCCCCAGGCCCAGACCTTCCTCCCGCCGGCATCGCTGAAGACCACGGTCCGGGTGACCTCGGCCCCCGTTCCGGCGGTGGTGGGGAGCATGACCGTCATCACCTTCCGCTCCGGGAGGGGCTTGGCCATCAGGGAGTAGGAAGCGGCGGGCGAGTCGCCCCCGGCCGCCGCCGCGGCCATCTTGGCCACATCCATGGCCGAGCCGCCGCCCAAACCGACGACGCAGGTGGCCTTGAAATCCCGGACGACCTCCGCGGCCAGGTCGATGGACAGGGAGGTGGGGTCGGGCCTGACCTCGCTGAAGAGGGTGTGATCCAGCCCCGGCCCGGCCAGGGAGCCCAGGACCCTTTCGGCCAGCCCGGCCCTGATCAGCCCCGGATCGGTGATGACCACGACCCTCGGGGAGGAGGAGGTCAGCTCGGCCAGCCGCCGGCCCAGCCTTCCGGCCGATCCGGCCTCGAAGACCACCCGCCAGTTGGGCTCGAACCGAAACGGAGCGATCATCATCCCCCCTCCCGGCCCCATGCCCCGGAGGACCGGTCGAACCCGGCCAAAGCCAAGGTATTCCTCCACCTAGGCCCCGGTCCCGGCTTTGTCAACTTTTTTGTCTTTTCGCGGCGGGATCCGGATGGGGCTCCCGGAGCCGGACCCGCCCGGGAAAGGGGTTGCGGGGGCCGGGCCTCGGCCCGGCCCCGCGGTCTGGGGTCTCCGGTCGGGAACTCCCGGTCAGGGAGGGCGGTGGGCCCTCTCCGGCCGGGCCGGCAGGGAGGGCGGGGGTTAAAAGTCCTCCAGCTCGTCCTCGGAGAAGCCCAGGGCCTGGTTGGGGCCGATCAGCCGCCCCCGTCCGGGTCCGGGCTCGGCCGGGTCCGGCCTGCCCCCGGGGCTTAGCCGCGGGGCCGCCTTTTTCCCGGGCCGAACCTTGGGCCCGGAGACCTCCGAGTGCCCGTTGGTTCCTCTCCCCACCAGGGTGGTGAGCTGCTGGACCAACTCCTTCATGGTCTCGGCCTGGGAGGCCATCTCGCCCGAGGCCGAGGCGCTCTCCTCGGCGCTGGCCGCGTTCTCCTGGGTCACCTTGTCCATCTGGGTCACGGCCTGGTTGATCTGTCCGATCCCCTCGGCCTGCTCGGAGGAGGCGGCCGAGATCTCCTTGATCAGCCCCTCGATCTTGGCCGAGATCTCGGCGTTGGACTTGAAGCTCTCCCTGGTCTTGTCCACCAGCCCCGAGCCTTCGCTGATCCGGCTGACCGTGTCCTCGATCAGGGTCTGGGTGTTCTTGGCCGCCTCGGCCGCTCTCATGGCCAGGGCCCGGACCTCGTCGGCCACCACGGCGAACCCCTGGCCGGCCTCTCCGGCCCGGGCCGCCTCCACCGCCGCGTTGAGGGCGAGGAGGTTGGTCTGAAAGGCGATCTCGTCGATGGACTTGACGATCTTGCCGATCTCCTGCCCCGACTCCGAGATCCGGCCCATGGACTCGGCCATCTGATTCAGGTCGGTGCTGACGCTCTCCACGATGCCGGAGGCCTCTTTCATCAACCCTTCGGCCTGGCTGGTGTTGTCGGCGTTGCTCCTGGTCATGGCCGCCATCTCCTCCAGGGAGGAGGAGGCCTCCTCCAGGGAGGCCGCCTGCTCCGAGGAGCCCTCGGCCAGGAGCTGGCTGGCTGAGGAGACCTGGGTCGAGGCCGAGGCCACCATCTCCGAGCTTCGGGTCAGCCCCTTGATCGTCCTTTTCAGGGGACCGGTGATCCCCCGGCCGATGAAGAAGGCCAGGATCAGCCCCAGCACGACCCCGGCCGCGGTAAGGAGGAGCATGGTCAGGGCGGTCCGTTGATAGGCCCGGTCGGCCTCCTGGGCGGCCCCGGCGGCCAGGGCGTTGTTGATCTCCTGGAGCTTGTCCAGGGAGCCCCTCATCTGCTCGAACTTCTCCCTGGCCTGTCCCAGGGAGAGGTCCAAGGCCACCCGCCTTCCCTCCCTGGTGTCGGCGATCCGCCCCTCGACGACCTGCCTGGAGAGAGCCAGCCACTCCTCCCGGTCCTTTTCGTACTTGGCCGCCAGGGCCCTTTCCTGGTCGGTGGAGGTCAGGGCCTTGTACTTGGCGAACCGTTCCCCGGCCTGCTTGAGGTTGGTCTCGTACTCCTCGACCAGGCTTTTAAAGACCTCGGACTTGGAGTTGGCGAAGATGACCGATCTCTCGGCCACCAGAAGCTGCTGGAGGTCCCGGTCGGCCTGGACCAGGTAGTCCACGCTGGGCATCCTGACCCGGGCGATCTGGTCCAACCCCTTCTGGATGCTGCCGGTGCTGTAGTAGCCCACCCAGCCCACCGTTCCCACCAGGAGGATCATGACCGCGAAACCCAGGATCAGTCTCCCGCCGATTTTGAGCTTTTTGAGAAAATTCATTCTTCCATCCTTTGCTTCCGGTTCGGCCGGGGGGCCGGCGGCCCCCCGGGGGGCTGGGGCGGCTACTCCACCTTCTCCACGTCGATTCCGAAGGTGATGGCCCCGATGGCCTTGCCGCCGTCCAGGACCGGGACGGAGGCCTGAACCACGTAGACCTGGGTGCTGTCGTCGAACTCCACCTCGCTGATGTGGATGGCCCCGGCTCCGCCCTTGAAGGACTCGGTGAACTTGGCCTCGTCCCCCTGCCAGTAGTCGGAGGTCTTGTCGGTCATGGCCACGTTGGCCCCCTGGTTGTCCATGACGAAGATCTCGGCCAGGTAGGGCCTTTGGGCCTGGATCTTCCGGAGGTACTGGCCGCACTCGGACTCCATGATCGCCTTCATGTAGTCGGCCAGCCCGGCGTCACCCTTCCACTCCTGATCCTTGGCCTTGATCTGGTCCAGGGTCTTGTTCTTGGCGTTCTCCTCCTGGACGGCCTTGATGATGACCGGGTCGCTACCCAGCTTGGCCAGCTCCCCCTTAGCCAGGGCGACCACCTTCTCCGGGGCCTTCTCCCCGGCAAAGGCCGGACCGAGGCAGAGAACGAAGGTCATGAGGGCGGCAATCAAAATAGTCCGAGGGTTCATTGAGCGATCCTCCTCATTCTTATCAATTCTTAGGGTTAGATAAATCCTTAACGGCCTCCCCTGACCTTTCCCGGGTATCGGCCCGGGGCTGCCGGCAGAGGTAAAAAGCAAGGAGGGTGCCATCCCTAGAGAAAAGGTCTCATTATTTTATTTATTTGAATTAAATAAATATGTTATGTCAAACAGAAAGTCGAGGGAGGGCTGGCCTCGGGGCCGGCCCGCGTTTTTTTGTCCATTATTTTCGGAAGGGACCTTCTCGGCGGGGAAGGACGGTGATGATAAATATTTTAGCAATAGTATTAGTAAGTTAAATCAAGGTAAGGAATAGGAGGGGAAAGGTCAGTTCTCTATTGTATGGATATAAAACATTTTATGTTAATAGATGCCTTCCCTGACCCCAAACCCCCCCTAAGCCGCCTTAATCAGGTTCATAAAAGGCTTTTCGGGGGCATGATTATTATTCAGAATATTATGATTAAAATTAAAATATGGGAATTTTCCTTTTTTCCCGGACAGAGTCCCGTTTTTCGGGACAGGGCCCTGGCTTAAAAGGGACCGCCTCCTGGTCGGGGCCTCGCCTCTGAAAGTGCTCCCCCGGCAGGGCTCGCCCCCCCGGGGTCCCGAGCCAGGGTCCGGGCCGGGGTTGGGTCAGGCGGAACCGTGGCTGATGCTCCAGAGGGAAGGAGGGGGGACTGGAGCCGGGGCCGGGGTTTTGGGGCCCTGGGGGTTTGACCTGGCCAGGGCGGCACAACCCCGGTCAGGGGAAGCGGCCCGGGGACCCTCAGGCGGGCGGGCGGGGAGGCCGGCCGGGCCCAGGAAGACCGCCGGCCGGAAGGGCCCTTAATCCTCGATCCACTTCTTAAGGACGTCCACTATCTTGGCCGCCTGGTCCCGGCTGGAGATGTTGAACTTGGACTGGGCCCGGTAGACCCCGTCCTTCTTGCGGTAGCGGCGGATGGTGTACTTGTCCTCGCTATAGGTCTCCTTGGCCGGCTGCCACTGCTGGTAGCGGTAGAGGACCGTGGCCCAGGCGCCTTTGGAGAGGATCTCCTTGTCCAGCTCCCTGACGATCTCGATCCCGTCCTCCTCATAGCTCACGGTCAGCTGCTCCACCTTCTCGGCCATGGTCCCTCACCTCTCTTTTATTGTTTTCGCCATCAAGCCGCCTAACGGCCTTGCTTGCTCCCGGCCGGCCAAGGAACGGTTTGACCGGCCTTCCGGGCTCGGCGCGCCTGACCGGGCCCCCTTGCCCCGGTCGCCCTTGAGGCCGGCTAAAATCCGTCCCCCCCTATACCCCAAGCAGCGGAAAAGAGCCACCCTGTTGACCACCCTTCCCGGAGGGGAATGGAGGTCGAACTCGCCGATCTTCTCCACCCGGTGAAAAAACAGGGCCAGCTCCCGCTGGATCCGGAGGGGGTAGGGGATGAGGCTGACCTGGCCGCCCTCCACCACCCTGGAGGGCCGGCCCTCCAGCCCCAGCCTGGCCACGCACAACGCGTCCCGGCCGGCCCAGCCCGGCGGCGGGCCCCAGTAGAGGTACTGGTTGGGCCGGTTCCCGGGGGGGATGAGGCAGTGGGTCTCGGGCTGGCCGGGAGTGTAGAAGGCGGCCAGGGAGGCGATCTGGTAGCGGTAGCCGAGAAGGAAGGGCGGCTCATGGGCCGGCCACTGGGACAGCCCCCGGCTGATGACCGGGCCCAACCCGGGCCATCCCAGGTACCGGGCGGCCGGATCCTGCTCCGGCTTCAGGTTCACCGCCGAGGCCAGGGGCTGGTAGACCAGGAGCAGGAGGAGGAGCAGGTAGCCGCTTCCCAGACCGAAAAGGGCCGCCCGCCTCAGCCCGGCGGAGCCCGCTCCCAGGCCGGCCAGGCCGATCGCCGCCGCGGCCAGGGCCCCGGGATAGCCGGGCCAGGGCCAGTTGCCCAGGACCTTGGTCCAGCAGGACATGACCGCAAACAACCCCAGGGTCGGCAGGGAGGTCCAGAGAAGGAAGGCCAGGGGCTCCCTCTCCGGGCCCCGGAGCCGGAGGCCTCGGACCAGACCCCAGGCCAGCAGCAGGGCCAGGCCCGGGCCCAGGAGGAGGAGCTGGGTGCCCAAAAAATCAGCCAGCCAGAACCCTGACCTGCCTCCGCCGCCCGTGCCCAAGCCCAGAACGTGGTCAAAGGCGGTCCAGCCGTGGGCGGCGTTCCAGAGAAGGTTGGGGCTGAAGACCAGGAGGGCGATCAGGACGGCCAGGTAGGGCTCCTTTTGCCTCAGCCAGGGCCGGGCCCGGGGGGAGGCCAGGAGATGGATCAGGACCCCCAGGGCCAGGAGGAGGGAGGAGTACTTGGCCAGCAGGGCCAGGCCCAGGGCCGCGCCGGCCCCGTACCAGGCCGGCCGGCTGCTCCCGAGAACGGCCCGGGCGGACAGGTCGAGGGCCAGAAGCCAGAAAAAAAGCTGGGGGATGTCGTAGGTGTGGATCAGGCCGCCGACGGCGAAGAGGGGGCTGGAGCCGGCCCCGATCACCAGCCCCAGCCCCAGCCGCCGGTCCAGGCCGGCCACCCGGCCCAGGTCAAAGAGGAGGTAGAGCGAGGCCAGCCCCATCAGGACGGCCGGCAGCCTGATTCCCAGGAGGGTCTCCCCGGCGGCCAGGGTTCCCAGCCTGATGGTGTAGGCCACCAGGGGACCGCCGTCGTAGTAGCCGGCCGCCAGGTGGCGGGACCACTGCCAGTAGTAAGCCTCGTCCGCCAGAAGGGGGAGGGTCTGGGCGGCGTAAAGCCTGAACCCTCCGGTGACGGCCAGGACGATCCACAACCAGGTTTTGGGGCTCAAGGCCAGAGCTGACTCCTTGGCCGGGGAACGGATCCCCGGATCACCGGGCCGGCGGGCTCACCCTTCCGGCCGGACCGGGCTCGACGGAGCCCCTCGGAAGGGCCGAACCAGGCTTTCGCCGGCCGCCGGAAGGCCGGCCATTTGGCGGCTTTGATCGCGAAATCAATAAAAGTTTGGGGTTGACACGGCCCCGCGGCCTGGGCCAAACCAGTTGGATGGACTCCCCGATCCCTCCCGGACCGCCATGCGGTCGATAATCCAGCGCCATCTTCTTTCGACCCTGATGGGGCCCTTCCTGGTTTCCCTCCTGGTCTTCACCTTCACCTTTTTCGTCTACCGTATCTTTGTCTTGACCGAGATGGTGGTCAACAAGGGAATGAACCTCCTCCAGGTGGGCCGGGTTTTTCTCTACTCCACCCCGGGCTTTTTCATGTTCACCATCCCCATGGCTGTTCTCTTCGCCGTGATCATGGCCTTTCTCAAACTCAGCGCCGACAACGAGGTAACCGCCCTCAAGGCGGCCGGGTTGAGCCTCTACCGCCTCATCCCCCCGGTCCTGGTCCTGTCTTTTCTGGGCACCGGGCTGACCCTCCTCATGTCCGCCGTCCTCCTGCCCAGGGGCAACCTGGCCCTCAAGAACCTGATCTATGAGTTGACCTCGACCAGGGTCGAGCACCTCATCCGGGAGAGGATCTTCATCGACGACTTCGAGGGGCTGGTGATCTACACCAGGACGGTGAACCCCCGGACCAGGGAGCTGGAGCGGGTCTTCATCTACAACGACCGCGAGGCCAAGACCGACCAGGCCATCATGGCCGAGCGGGGCCAGGTCCTGCGCAACCCGGAGCAGGGAGAGGTGGTCCTGCGGCTCTACGAGGGGGTCATCGACCAGCTCTCCCGGGACTGGTCCGAGGCCCAGACCATCAACTTCAACACCTACGACCTGGTGATCAACCTCCGCCACCTGGGCCGGACCGGGCAGAGCTCCCTCCACCGCTCCAGGATGAACATGGCCCAGCTTTGGGCCAAGATGAAGGCCCGGCGCGGCCAGCCGGGCCGGCACTACCGCTACGCCAGGGATTTCCATGAACGGCTGGCCATCCCCTTCGCCTGCCTGGCCCTCGGCCTCCTGGGCCTTCCCCTGGCCCTCCTCTCGCCCCAGGCCTTCAGGGGCCGGTCCTGGGGGGTGGTCCTGGGAACGGCGGCTTTTCTCGGCTACTACCTCCTCTACGGCGCGGTCCGGGCCATGGGCGAAGGGGGGCTGCTCTCGGCCTGGCTGGGGATGTGGCTGCCCAATTTCGTTTACGGGGCTCTGGCCTGGTGGCTCCTGGTCCTGGCCAAGAACGAGAGGAGGTTCGCCTTCTGGGAGAGGACCAGCCTGTTCAAGAGGAGAACCGAAAAGGCCTGAGCCGGGGTTCATGAAGACCGCCGTGGGAGACGGGGAGGGAAGCCGGGCCCGGCCGATCCTCGGGCCTTATTGGCCGGAGGGCCGGCCGGGGCCGGATCCGGGCTAGTCCTCGTCCAGGACCGACCTGACCGCCTTGGCCAGGTCCCGGAGACGGTAGGGCTTGGGCACGAAGCCCCTGGCTCCCCCGGCCAGCGACTCCTCGGCCTTGGTGTCGGCCGAGTAACCGCTGGCGATGATGATCTTGGCCCGGGGATCAAATTCAAGGATCTCCCTGAGACAGGTCTCGCCCCCCATCCCCGGCATGTTGAGGTCGAGGATGACCAGATCGATCTTCCCCTTGCCCCGGCGATAGACCTCCAGGGCCTCCTCTCCGCTGGTGGCGGTCAGGGTATTGAACCCGAAGGTGCTCAAGAGCTCCCGGCCAATCTCCAGGATCACCTTCTCGTCGTCCACCAGGAGGATGGACTCCCCCCCCTGGGGCAGGATCTGGATGGGCTCCGGCTCGGCCACCAGGGTCTCCAGGTCGGGGTCCAGGGCGGGGAAGGAGAGGCTGAAGACGGTTCCTTTCCCGGGGGTGCTCTGGCAGGAGAGGCTTCCCCGATGTCCCTCGACGATGCCGTAGACCATGGACAGGCCCAGCCCGGTGCCCTTGCCCACCTCCTTGGTGGTGAAAAAGGGATCGAAGATCTGCTGGAGGGTGACCTCGTCCATGCCCGCTCCGGTGTCCGAGACCTTCAACCGGGCGTAGTCGCCGGGGCCCAGCTCCAGGTGGGTCCGGGCGTCGTCCTCGGCGAGGTGAAAGGGCTCGGTCTCGATGGTCAGGGTCCCCCCCTGGGGCATGGCGTCCCGGGCGTTGGTCCCCAGGTTGAGAAGGGCCTGCTCCAGCTGCTGCGGATCCCCGTTGATGACCAGCCGCCTGGAGCTGAGCCTGGTCTTGATGGTCACCATCTTGGGCAGGACCCGCTCCAGAACCTTGACCGCCCGGTCCACCTCCTGGTTGAGGTCCAGGGGCCTGAGGGCCGGCTCCATCTTCCGGCTGAAGGTCAGCATCCGCCTGACCAGCTCCGAGGCCCGGGCCACCGATTCGTCTATCCCGGTTAAGTAAGGGGCGCAGAACGGGGGCACGGCCTCCGAGGCGCTCAGGAGCTGGACGTAACCGCTGACGGCCTGGAGGATGTTGTTGAAGTCGTGGGCCACCCCGCTGGCCAGGGTCCCCACCGCCTCCATCTTCTGGGACTGCCTGAGCTGGTCCTTGAGGCGGTCCTTCTCCTCCTCCGAGCGTTTGAGGTCGGTGATGTCCTTGGCGATGGCCAGGACGCACTCCTCCCCTCCGTAGCGGAAGGGTTTGGCCGTGAAAAGGGTTTCCAACCTCCGGCCGTCCTTCTTTCTGAAGGTCACCTCCCGGTCCGAGACCAGCCTCCCTTGGGCCAGGGCCTGGTAAACCTCCTCCTGGATCTTCGAGTCCGGGAAGAGGTTCAGGGCGGAGACGGATTTTCCCAGGACCTCCTCGGGGGTGAAGCCGAAGAGCCGGCAGAAGCCCTGGTTGACCTTGACCAGCCGCTGATCCCTCAACCTGGAGATGGTCAGCGAGTCGGGGATGGATTCGAAGGTGACCCGGTAGCGGTCCTCGCTGGCCCGCAGCTCCTTCTCGGTTCGCTCCCTCTCCTTGAGCTCCTGCTGAAACCTCTTGACCGATTGCTCCAGGGAGGAGGCGTAGAGGTCGACCTCGCTCTTGAGGAGGTAGGCGTTGATGATGTTGGCCACCACCCCGCTGACCAGGATCAGCTCCCGCCTCCGGGGCAGGTCAAAGGGCTCCTCCCCGTCGTAGGAGGCGTTGAGAACCCCCATCCGGCGATCGGCCGAGGTCAAGGGCAGGCAGGCCAGGGCCTTGGGGGTGGTCAGGGAAGGGTCCATCTTCAGGCGGCTCTTGCCCTTCCCGGCCCGGCTCTCGAAGATGGGGCTGTCTTCCAGGTAGACCTTTCCGGCCACCCCCTCTCCCGGCTTGAAGGTCAGCTCCTTGTTGTAGCCTCGCGGGCTGTCCCCCACCAGATCCGCCTGGCCCATGGCCGCCAGGAGGCGGAGCTCGTTCTTTTCCGGGTCGAAGAGGAGAATCGAGCAGTTGGTGATCTCGGGCAGGTCCCGGACGAGGATGGTCACGATCTTGTTGGCCGCGTCGGCCAGGGATTCGGCCTCCACCGGGACGGAGGAGAGGTTGGCGATGGCCGAGAGCATCCTCAGGGAGGCCTCCAGCCGGCCGCCCATCTCGGCCAGAGCCTTCAGAAGGGTCTGGTTTTTATCGCCCAGGCTCTCTCCCAGGCCTTCCCTGCTCATCCTTCGGCCATCCCGTCTAGATGTTGTTCCGCCAACCGTCCAGGACCGCGGGAAGATCCGAGGCGGCCTTGTGGACCACGTTCTGGAGGCTTTCCCTGGAGATTGATCCGGCCCCCTCCAGGGCCTGGTCCAGGGAGGAGGAGGCGGCCCTCTGGACCAGCCCCAGGCCCATCCCCTTGGCCAGGGAGTCGGCCAGGAGGACCAGGCAGGTGGGCCGGTGAAACTCATCCTCCGGGTCGGGCCGGTGGTGGTCCCGGATCACCGCGGCGTGGATCCCCGGAAGGTTCCATTTCCTGGCCAGCCAGAAGCCGATCCGGCCGTGAGCAAGAACCAGCTCCTCCTCGGCCTGGTCAAAGGGCCTCCCCCGGGCCACCAGGTCCATCAGCCGGCCGTAGTCGGCGGGGAGATGGGTGGCCAGGATCAGCTTGCCCAGGTCGTGGAGAAGGCCGGCCACCATGATCTCCCCGGGGTCCGGATAGCCGGACTCCATGGCCAGCTCCTGGGCGATCCAGGAGACGGCCAGGGAGTGGAACCAGAAGTCCCGGCTGTCCCAGCCGGGGGGGCTGTCCTGGGGATCAAAGACCGAGGCCAGACCCATGCCCGTGGCCAGCAGCCTCAGCTCGGTGAAGCCCACGGCCACGACCGCCCGCCTGACGGTGGTCACCTTCTGGGCGAAGCCGTAAAAGGCCGAGTTGGCCAGGTTGAGGACCTTGGAGGCCAGGGCCATGTCCGACTCCAGGATCTTCTCCAGCCGGGCCGCGTCGGCCTTGTCGCTGCCCAGCTCGCTGATCAGCCGGAAGACAACCTGGGGCATGGCCGGAAGACGGTCGATCTTGAAGATACCCCGCCGTCTCTCCTCAAGCAGGGTCTGGTCGTCGGTCAAGGGCCTGGTTTCCACTGATATGCCGGTTTAAATCGATTCAGGCCGTTCAAATGATGGGGCCGGCGCGGTCTTCACCCCCCCCGTACCCCGGGACCTTGGTTCGGTGGGATCTCACAATCAACTTTCTAGATACCATTATTCAGGGAGGTGAGTCAAACCTGATCCCAGGCCGGGCCGCCCGGCCGGAAGGGTCGCCGCCGGCTCCCCGGCCGGACCCGGGAGCGAACCGGGGACGGTTCCGGTTGCCCTGGCTCGAGCTTGGAGATAGACTCCTGGCGGAACTCGTTTATCCGTCGCCTCCGGCCCGGGGCGGGCCGGATGGAGCGGAATTTTTCGCCCGGACGCCCGGGTCTGGCCGGTAAGCTCAACCAGTTGCCGGCCCCGGGCGGGGACAAGCCGGTTGCGGCGTTGAGGGCCTATCAGGCCAGGACGGGGCAGGGACGGCCGACCCATGAGCTCAAAGGATCTCCTCACCAAGGACCAGCTCCTGACCTGCCTGGAGCTGGGCAAGGACCTTACCTCCGAGCTGGACGGGGACCAGCTCCTGTCCATTTTTCTGGAAAAGCTCTCCCTCCTTCTGCCGGCCCAGAGCTGGTCCATGCTTCTCCTGGACGAGGAGACCCAGGAGCTGCGCTTCGAGGTCAGCGTCGACCTCGATCCCAAGGTGGTCGATACGATCCGCCTGCCCCTGGGGCAGGGGGTGGCCGGCCAGGTGGCCCTGACCCAGAAACCGATGATCGTCCCCGACGTCTCCCAGTCGGCCCACTTCCACGGCAAGGTGGATCTGCTCTCGGGCAAGGCCACCAGGTCCCTCATCTGCGTCCCCCTGGTTTTCGGCGGCCGCTCCCTGGGGGTCATCGAGGTGGTCAACCCCCGGGAGCTGGGCGGGGAGGCCTTGGCCCTGCTGAGCGTGGTGGCCGACTACGCGGCCATCGCCGTGGAGAACACCCGGCGCTACCAGCGGATCCAGGAGATGGCCGTCCACGACAACCTGACCGGGCTCTACAACACCCGCTTCCTCTACCAGGCCCTGGCCAACCAGATCGAGCGGGCCCGGGAGACGAGCCGGGCCTTCTCCCTGATCTTCATGGACCTGGACAACTTCAAACGGGTGGTGGACAGCTACGGGCATCTCAACGGCTCCAGGGCCATCCAGGAGGCGGCCGGAACCATCCGGAGCTGTCTCCGCGACCCGGCCTTCGGGGTGGCCTACGGGGGGGATGAGTTCGTGGTCGTCCTGCCCGATTGCGACAAGGTCGAGGCCCTGGCCAAAGCCCATGAGATCAGGGACGGAATGGCCCGGACCCTTTATCTGGCCGAGCAGGGCTTCCAGGTCCCCCTCTCGGCCAGCTTCGGGGTGGCCACCTTCCCCGACGACGCCTCCACCCGCCAGGGTCTCCTGGCCCTGGCCGACCAGGCCATGTTCCGGGTCAAGGGCAGCGGCAAGAACGGGATCCGGGCCGTCTGAGACCATGCTTTTTCCGGCCGGAAACGATCAAAGCCATCAGTCGGCCTTGATCGGGGCAGCGAGATATGGACCGCCCTGCCCCGGCCCGGGGAAGGGACCGAGCCGGATCTCCATCTCCGGGTCACCCTCCGGTCTTGATCCGAGGTTTAATCCTGGCCGGAAGGGGGTTAAGATGACCCATCAAGGCGGGGGGGTATAGATGAACGGCCTCAAGTCCCGGCGCAAAACCAAGATCGTCTGCACCATCGGTCCGGCCACCGAGTCGGAGGAGACCCTGGCGGCCATGATCCGGGCCGGGATGGACGTGGCCCGGCTCAACTTCTCCCACGGCAATCATGAGTCCCACCGCCGGGCCATCAGGGCCATCCGCCGCCTCTCCCAGGAGGCCGGGCGGCCGGTGGGCATCCTCCAGGATCTGTGCGGGCCCAAGATCAGGGTCGGCCGGATGGAGGAGGGCGAGCTGGAGCTGGAGGCCGGGGGGAAGGTCGTCCTGGGACCCCAGGAGGGAGAGGGGGTGATCCCGGTCCTCTACCCCTACCTGGCCGAGGACGTGGCCGTGGGGGAGCAGATCCTCCTCTCCGACGGTCTGGTGGAGGTCAAGGTCGAGGCCAAGGAGGACCGGAATCTTGTCTGCCGGGTGGTGGTCGGGGGGACCATCTCCTCCGGCAAGGGGGTCAACCTGCCCTCCTCCAAGCTCCGCATCCAGGCCTTCACCGGCAAGGACAAGTCCGATCTGGCGGTGGGCCTGGAGGAGGGGGTGGACTTCGTGGCCATGTCCTTTGTCCGCAACGTGGCCGACCTGGCCCCCCTCCAGGGGATCCTGGCCCGGGTCTCGGCCCGGCCGCTCTTGATCGCCAAGCTGGAAAAACCGGAGGCCATCGACCGGCTGGAGGAGATCCTGGGGGCGGTGGACGGGGTGATGGTGGCCCGGGGGGACCTGGGCGTGGAGATGCCTTTTGAGGAGGTGCCCCTGATCCAGAAACGGATCATCGACCTGGCCCGCCAGGCCGGCAAGCCGGTCATCACCGCCACCCAGATGCTCCGGACCATGATCGACTCCCCCCGGCCCTCCCGGGCCGAGGCCACCGACGTGGCCAACGCCGTCCTGGACGGAACCGACGCCCTGATGCTCTCCGACGAGACCGCCGTGGGCCGGTATCCGGTCCAGGCCATCGCCGTTCTGGACCGGCTGGCCAGGGCCACCGAGCCCCTTCTGGCCAGCCTGGACTTTGTCAACCGCTCCCCGGCCGGGAAGCTCCCCCCCACCGAGACGGCCATCAGCCGGGCCGCCACCGGCCTGGCCAGGGACCTGGACGCGGCGGCCATCGTGGCCTCCACCACCTCCGGCTCAACCCCCCGGCTGGTGGCCCGGTTCAGGCCCGACTGCCCCGTTATCGGCTTCACCCCGGAGGAGAGGACCCTCCGCCAGCTGACCCTCTCCTGGGGGGTGATCCCGGCCAAGGCGGGCAGCTTCAACGACACCGACCAGATGCTGGAGATGGCCAGGGCCTGGGTCTCCTCCCAGGGGTTGGCCGGGCCGGGAGGCAGGCTGGTGGTCATGGCCGGCCTTCCCCTGGGCGTGCCGGGGACGACCAACATGATCAAGGTCATGGAAATCGACTGACCAATGAAGCGGATCATCCGGGCCAAGGACGGCCGGACCAGGCGGGTCAGCCTCACCCCGCTCAAGGCCATCAGGGCCTTCTGCCTGGAATGCCAGGGCCACTCCAGGGGCGGGGTCAGGAACTGCGGTGATCCTCTCTGCCCCCTCTGGCCCTACCGGCTGGGGACCGATCCGGGCCGGGAGAGGATGGCCGATCGGGGGTTGACCCTCCCCGGCCGGAAGGGGGAGGAGCAAAAACCAGGGGCGGAGAAAGAGGAAGGCCCACCGCAAAAGGGCGAGGGCCAGGCCGGCCTGTTCGACGATTGATCGTCTTTGATCATCAGGGGCGCTCAAGACCGGTGCCGGTCTTGTGACCTCCGGACGGTGAAAGTTTGTCTGGAGAGGTTAAAAGAGCCAGGGAAGGAGGCCGGGCCGTGACCCGGTCCTATCCCTGCTCAGCGACCCGATTGCCTGGTCCGTCCCCGCCCCGGGGCGCCCTGGACAGAGGAGCAAAGCCCCAGGTAGAAGTTCATCGGACCGCCGCTCAGGCAGCTTTGATCGGAAACGGTGGGCTCCAAATCCCTGGCGGAGCAGGTTTCAGGCCTCTCTCTGGTGGAGGTTCCTTGGGTCGGGTGGTCGGTGTTGTTCAAATTCTGATATCTCCTTATTAAAAAGTAGAGTATCTCATTCAGGCCAAGCCGGCAAGGGTTACCTCTGCGAAACCCGGTCCCAGGTCAGCCGCCGGCTCGCTGTCTCCTTCACCTCAAACCGCCTCGGCCAGGTGATAGAGATAGAGCTCCCACTGCTGGGAGAAAGGCCCCTTCAAAGGACCTCTCCTCGGCGTATCTCCGGGCCGCCGCGTCCATCCGGGCCCGGAGGAGGCCGTCGTCCACCAGGCGCTTCAGGGCCGCCAGCAGAGCCCGGCCGTCGTGGGCCTTGATCACCAGACCGCTCTGCCCGGGGAGGAGGTTCTCCTGGGGCCCCCCGGCGTCGGTGACGATGACCGGCAGCCCCGAGGCCTGGGCCTCCAGGACGACGTTGCCGAAGGTGTCGGTGGCCGAGGGGAAGACGAACAGGTCGGCCGAGGCGTAGGCCTGGAACAGCTCGTCCCCCTCCAGGTAGCCGGTGAAGAGGGCCGGCCAGCCGGCCAGGTCCTCTCTCATCTCCTCCAGGTAGGGGCCCTCCCCGACGACCACCTATTGAACCCCCTCCCGCTCCCTGGCCAGCTCCTTGAAGGCCTCCACCAGGAGGGGCAGGCTCTTCTCCTTGCTCACCCGGCCGACGTAGAGGATCCGGCAGCCGGGGCCCAGCCGGAACCGGCGGTGGAAGAAGCCGTTGCGGCGTCCGGGGTGGAACAGGGCCAGGTCCACTTCCCGGGGGTAGACGAAGATCCTGTCCCCCCCGATCCCCCTCTCCCTGAGCTCCTGGCCGGTCTCCTCGGAGGGGACGTAGATCTTGTCCATCTGATCGTAGTACCAGGCGGTGTAGCGCCAGACCAGACCCTCCATGGCCCGGTCGTCGGTCAGGATGGAGGCGTACTGGGGCAGGGCGGTATGGTAGGTCCCCGAGATGGGCAGGCCCAGAATCCGGGCGATTCCCAGGGCCACCAGGCCCAGGGGTCCCGGGGTGGCCGAGTGGATGGCGGTGGACCCGTTTTCGTGGACGTGGTTGAGGATCTGGAGAAAAGGGGGGAGGTGGAGCCGGAGCTCGGGGTACTCCGGCAGGGCGAAGACCCCGATGGGCCTGAAGCAATGAAGACCGGGCAGGCCCTCCTGGGTCTGGGGGTGACAGGTGATGACCTCCAGCTCCTTGCCCTTCCTGCGGGCCAGCTCCAGCTGCTGGCGGAGGGTGGAGGCCACCCCGTTGACCTCGAAGAAGGTGTCGGTGAAGTGGGCCATCTTGACCCGGCCGGTCAGGAGGCCGGCCTCCCCCGCCTTGTCCCGGGCCCCGGGGAAGCGGTCCAGGAGCTTGAGGGAGAAGCGCCGGTCCCTGGCGGAGAGGCTGTAGGCGATGAAGTAGGGAGCCAGGGCCAGGTAGAGGGAGCCGGCCGAACCGATCTTCTCCAGGACGTTCAACAGGTCCACCTGGCTGACCTTGGAGAGGAGGTCGGCCGAGAACCGGGCCAGGACCTTGCTGGAGAGCCGGTCGGCGAAGTCGAACCAGGTCTCCTCCTGGTCCCGGGAGCCGGCCTGGCGGCCCTCGATGGTCCGCCGAAGGTCGGGGTCGCCAAAGATCATCGCCTCGGACTCGTGGCGGAGGATATCCTGGATCTTGTCGGAGGCGGGGCGGCGCTGGCGGAGATGTCGCCGCCACAAGCCCCTCAACCGGAGCAGGGGCCGGTTGCCGGGGGTCTTCT
>Ga0209164_1002939_pt1 | contig 16944 bp, 12 predicted proteins | sample MTBNYHSulfiMetaG_FD_187458 | JGI IMG/M metagenome (GOLD analysis project Ga0209164, IMG submission 187458) | Enrichment culture microbial communities from rom New York Harbor, USA that are MTBE-degrading - MTBE-NYH (New York Harbor Sulfidogenic)... | ecosystem: Environmental > Aquatic > Marine >...
GGGAGGCGTGTACGCGGGGCTGGCCATCTACGACACCATGCGCCACCTGAGGGCCCCCATCTCCACCTTCTGCGTGGGCATGGCCGCCTCCATGGCCGCCGTGCTCGTGGCGGCGGGGGAGAAGGGGAAGCGGGCGTCCCTCCCGAACTCACGGATCATGATCCACCAGCCCTCCTCCGGCGCCCACGGGACGGCGGCGGACATCGAGATCGCCGCCAAGGAGATCATCCACATCCGCGGTAGGCTCAATGAGATCCTGGCCTTCCACACGGGGCAGACCACCGAGCGGATCGCCGACGACGTGGACCGGGACCGCTTCATGAGCCCCCAGGAGGCCCTGGAATACGGGATCATCGACCGGGTGCTGGAGGTCGGGGAGACGGGGCGCGAGAGAAAGAAGCCCTCGGACTCGGACCACCCCGAGCTTCTGTCGGACTGAGGGCACCGGCCCTCGGAGCGACGAACGATTCTACGGTTCGGAGAGACGGCATGAGCGCCACCAGCGACAAGCACCTTCGCTGCAGCTTCTGCGGGAAGTCGAAGGACAGCGTCAAGAAGTTCATCTCGGGGCCATCGGTCTACATCTGCAACGAGTGCGTCTCCCTCTGCAACGAGATCCTGGCGGAGGAGGAGGAGCGGGAGGCCGTAGAAGGCCACGTGCCCAGCCCCACCCCCATGGAGGTGAAGGAGGTCCTGGACCAGTACGTCATCGGCCAGGACGACGCGAAGCGGGCGCTGGCCGTGGCGGTGTACAACCACTACCAGCGGGTGAACCACCAGGGCGTCCTGGACGACGTGGAGATCGACAAGGCCAACATCCTCCTCATCGGTCCCACCGGCGTGGGAAAGACCCTCCTGGCCCAGACCCTGGCCCGCATGCTGAAGGTCCCGTTCACCATCGCCGACGCCACCACCCTCACGGAAGCCGGATACGTGGGGGAGGACGTGGAGAACATCCTGGTCCGCCTCCTCCAGGCCGCCGACTTCAACATCGGCGAGTCCGAGCGGGGCATCGTGTACATCGACGAGCTCGACAAGATCGCCCGCAAGTCCGAGAACCCGTCCATCACCCGGGACGTGTCGGGGGAGGGCGTGCAGCAGGCCCTCCTGAAGATCCTGGAGGGGACGGTGGCGTCGGTGCCACCCCAGGGTGGACGGAAGCACCCGCAGCAGGAGTACATCCAGATCGACACCCGCAACATCCTGTTCATCTGCGGGGGGGCCTTCGACGGTCTGGAGAAGATCGTGGAGTCCAGGATCGGGAAGCGTCAGATCGGGTTCGCCGGGCGGGACGTGGAGGCGGCCCGGGAAGACGTCCTCCGCCTCGTGGAGCCGGAGGACCTGCAGCGGTACGGCCTGATCCCCGAGCTCGTCGGACGCCTCCCGGTGGTGGTGGCGCTGCACGAGCTGGACGAGGGCGCCCTGATCCGGATCCTCCAGGAGCCGAAGAACGCCCTCATCAAGCAATACACCAAGATGCTGGAGTTGGAGAACGTGGGCCTGACGTTCGAGCCGGCCGCCGTGGAGGCCATTGCCAGCAAGACCCTCAAGAGGGGAACGGGAGCCCGGGGCCTGAAGGCGGTCATTGAGGAGCTCATGCGGGACATCCTCTACGAGATCCCGTCCCGGGGGGACGTACGGGAGGTGGTGGTGACCCGGGAGAGCGTGGAGGATGGGATCCCGCCCTTGATGGTCCTTCGCCCGGGGGTGGGGAAGAAGAAGGAAGCCTAGTCCGCCAGCCCGGCCTTTCCGCGCCATCTGTTCCGTCCTACCATACATCCTTCCGGAGGGCCCTCCGGGAGGATGTCCCCTGGCAGCCTCCTTCGGGCCCCCGTTCTCCAACCGAGCGATCGAATGGCCATCCTCCACCGGATCGACGAACAGGTCGAGATTCCGGGCCAGCTTCCGGTGGTGGCCCTGCGGGACCTCGTCTTCTTTCCGTACATGGTCCTCCCCCTTCTCATCGGGCGGGCGCAGTCGGTAGCGGCCCTCGAGAAGGCCGAGGCGGGGGACGGACTCCTCCTCCTCCTGGCCCAACGGGAGGCGGGCGTGGAGGACCCGGGGGAGGAGGATCTCCACCGGGTCGGCACGGTGGTCCGGGTGATCCAGTCGACCCGACTCCCGGACGGCACGGTCCGGGTGGTCATGGAGGGTCTCGGCCGGGCCCGCGTCCTGGAATTCCATGCCTCGGAGAGGGAGCTCCGGGCCGGCATCGAGCTGGTGGAGGGGGGAGAGCAGGAGGACCCCGCCGCCATGACCCCGGACCTGGAAGCGCTGGCCAGGGGCGTCAGGAGGCTCTTCGAGGAGTACATCGGGGCCAACGAGCGTCTCCCGGACGAGCTGGTGGGAACGCTGGCCGCCGTGAAGGACCGGGTTCGGGTGGCCCACCTCATCTCCGGGCACATCCTCCTCTCCTCCTCCGAGAAGCAGGAGTTGCTGGAGGCCCCGGATCTCCGGAGCCATTTCGGGATCCTCCGTGAGATCCTGGTGAGGGAGATGGAGATCCTCCGCATCGAGGAGAAGCTGGACGAGCAGATCCAGATGCAGATGGACTCGGGGCGCCGCCAGCACTACCTCCAGGAGCAGCTCAAGGCCATCCACAAGGAGCTGGGAGCCACCGAGGGCGACTGGGTCGAGATGGAGTCCATCCTCCTGGGGACGCCCCTGCCTGCCCACGCCAGGGAGCGCGGGATCCGGGAGCTGGACCGTCTGAAGCACCTGAACCCTGTGGCCCCGGAAGCGGCCGTCATCCGCACGTACCTGGACTGGATCCTGGGGCTCCCCTGGATGGCCAGGAGCGAGGACCGGCTGGATGTGGCCAACGCCACCCGGATCCTGGACGGAGCCCACTTCGGGCTGGACGAGGTGAAGGAGAGGATCCTGGACCACATCGCCGTCCTCTCCCTGGTGGGGGACCTCCAGGGACCCATCCTCTGCCTGGTGGGCCCCCCGGGGGTGGGGAAGACCTCCCTGGGCCGGAGCATCGCCCGGGCCCTGGACCGGGAGTTCGTCCGGGCCTCCCTGGGGGGCATCCGGGACGAGGCCGAGATCCGGGGCCACAGGCGCACCTACGTGGGCGCCCTTCCGGGCCGGGTCATCCAGGGCATGCGGAAGTCCGGCACCCGGAACCCCGTGTTCCTTCTGGACGAGGTGGACAAGCTCGCCCGGGACTTCCACGGGGACCCCGGCGCCGCCCTCCTGGAGGTCCTGGACCCCGAGCAGAACCGCACCTTCACGGACCACTACCTGGAGCTCGAGTACGACCTCTCCGACGTCCTCTTCATCGCCACCGCCAACACCCTGGCGGGCATCCCCGAGCCTCTCAGGGACCGGATGGAGGTGATCCGGATCCCCGGATATCTCACCACCGAGAAGAAGGTCATCGCCCGTCGGTTCATCTGGCCCAAACAGTGCCAGCGCCATGGCTTGGGCGACGCCAAGGCCTCCATCTCGGAAGGCGCCCTGGATCTCATCATCTCGGAGTACACCCGTGAGGCGGGGGTCAGGGAGCTGGAACGCAGGCTCGCGGGCGTGGTCCGGAAGCTGGCCCGGGCCGTGGCGGAGGGGACGCGGAAGGTGGAGGACCTCCCGTGCGTGGAGGCGTGCCACCTGAAGGAGCTTCTGGGGCCCCAGCCCTACACTCCCGAGCCCCGGGAGGAAGGGATGGCCAGGGCCGGAATCGCCAACGGCCTGGCATGGACGGCGGCGGGCGGGGAGATCCTGGACGTGGAGGTGGCCGTCGTCCCCGGGTCCGGGAAGATCCAGCTCACGGGAACGCTGGGGGAGGTCATGAAGGAATCGGCCTTCGCGGCCGTGACCTATGCCCGGTCCAGGGCCCGGATTCTCGGCCTGAGCCCCACCTTCCACGAGGAGGTGGACATCCACATCCACATCCCCGAGGGAGCCACGCCCAAGGACGGGCCCTCGGCGGGGATCACCATCGCCGTCGCCCTCATCTCCGCCCTGACGGAGACCCCCACCCGGTCGGACGTGGCCATGACCGGGGAGATCACCCTCAGGGGAAGGGTCCTGGGGGTGGGGGGGATCAAGGAGAAGGCCGTGGCCGCCTACCAGGGGCGCGTCCGGCGGGTGCTCCTTCCCGCCACCAACGCCGGGGACCTGGAGCGGCTTCCCCAGGAGGTCCGGGACGGGGTGGAGTTCCGGCTGGTCCGCACCATGGACGAGGTCCTGGAGGGCGCCCTTCTCACCCCGCCCAGGGGCCGGACCGAGTCCTCCCCCCGGGAGATCCTGGAGAGCCTCCGGGATCAGGGCATCCAGCTTTCCCAGTGAACATCCGCACCGTGGAGTTCGCCGGGGCCGTAGCCACCGCAGGGGGGCCCCTTCCCGGAAGCCTCCCCCAGGTGGCCTTCTCCGGCCGGTCCAACGTGGGGAAGTCCTCCCTCATCAATGTGGTCCTGGGTCGCACCCGCAAGAAGGTGGCCCATGTCTCCTCCAGGCCGGGGAAGACGCAGACCCTGAACTTCTACCTCGTGAACGAGCAGTTCTTCCTGGTGGACCTGCCGGGCTTCGGGTACGCCAAGGCCCCGGATCCGGTGCGGGAGAGCTGGAAGCGGATGGTGGAGTGGTACCTGGGCCGGGGCGGGGAGCTCCGGGGGATCGTGCACCTGGTGGATGGCCGGCACCCCCCGTCCAAGCTGGACCGGGAGTTCATGGAGCTCCTGGGGGGCATCGGTCTCCCCACCCTGGTGATCCTGACCAAGATCGACCGGGTACCCAAGGGAAAGCGGCAGGGGGCGCTGGAGGCCACAGCCAGGGAGCTGGGTCTTGACCCCGACCAGCTCCTCCCCTTTTCGTCCAAGACGGGAGAGGGGCGGGAGGACCTCCTGGCGGCGCTGGACGAACTGCTCCGCCCCGGGGAGCCGGGTCCTTCCTGATCGGTCTTCCCCCTCGAAGCCGGGGACCTCAACCCAAGTCCTGGAGGCGTCATGCGAGCACTGCTTCCGATTTGTCTCTTGCCGGCCGCCCTGGCCCTGGGGTGTGGGGTGGGAGGCGCGCCGGCCTCCCCGCCTCCGGCGTCGGGCACCGCCCAGGGGGAGGGATCGTCCCTGCTGGTGCCCCCCGGGCACGGGACGCTTCTCCAGGACGATATCTCCCTTCAGCTCCAACGGGGCGAGCTCCAGATCAAGGTCACGCCCCTGGCCGAGTGGGTCATCCGCCTGGCAGCCCCGGATACCTACGCGCGCCTCCGGGGGCTCGCGGACACCTACGGGGCCCGGGCGGGCCGCTCCGGCGTGGCCACGGATCCAAGCCTCTTCCTGGTGAGCCTCTTCAGCCGACGCCCGGACGTCACCTACGAGCCGGAGGACCTGCTGCTGGTAAACCGGGGGCTTCGCCTGAGGCCCCTCGGCATCGCGGCCATCACTCCCTCCTGGGGCACCCAGCGCCTGGAGCAGCAGGAGACCCGGATGGCCATCTACGCCTTCGAGGGGGGCATCGACCTGGAGGCGGACCTGGTGGTGGAATACCAGGAGCTGAGGAACGAGACGTGGAGGGAGCGAGTGATCCCGCTCCTGCAGGCCGAGCGCGCCAAGGCCCTCGCCCGGGCCCGGGGGTAGGATCGCGACGGTGGGCGGGCCGAGCTCCAGCGTGGGGGGAGTCCGTGCTCCACGCCAGGCCGTGCTTCACTCCAGGCCGTACTTCTTGATCTTCCGGTAGAGGGTCCTCTCCCCCATCCCCAGCTGCTCCGCAGCCTTCCGCCGGTTCCCCTTCATCTCCACCAGCGCCGCACGGATGGCCATCTCCTCCATCTCTTCCAGCGTCATCCCGGGCCGGAACACGATGCCCGGCTCCTGGGGCTCGTCCTGACGGGAAACCTCCACCGCCTCCCGCGCCGACGCATCCTCCGGCCCCTCCCGGGGACGGGGCGTCCCGTCCCAGTCCCGGTCATCCCGGGTGGAGTAGGAGCCGGCGGTGGGGGGACCGTCCGCCAGGACCTCGGCGGGCCGAAACAGGGACACGTCCCGTCCGGGGAGCTCGTGGTGCTCCTTGAACTGCTCGAAATCGTTGCGGAGATCGTCCACGTCCATCCGGAGGTTCACCAGGGTCCGGAAGATGAACTCCAACTCCGGGCGAATCCCGCCTTCCCCCTCCCTCCTGACCGGCACCAGGGACCCGTGGACGGTAGCCGGCAGGAGTCCGCGGCTCCGGGGGTTGCGGATCTCCCCGGGGATGTCCCGGGCTTCGATGAGGCGCCCGGGCGCCAGGACCACCATGGACTCCACCAGGTTCTTCAGCTCCCGGATGTTCCCGGGCCACGCGTGGTCCTGGAGGACCCTCATGGCCTCGGAGCTGATCTCCACCCGGGGTCGATCGTGCCGGACGCTGGCCTCCTCTACGAAGTTCTCCACCAGGAGGGGGATGTCCTCCTTCCGATCCCGGAGGGGGGGGAGGGCTATGTGGAGGACGTTCAGCCGGAAGTAGAGGTCCCGGCGGAAATCGCCCGTCTCCACGAGGCGCCGGAGCTCCTGGTTGGTGGCTGCGATGACCCGCACGTCCACCCGGATGGGCTTCTCCCCCCCCACCCGGTAGAACTCCCGCTCCTCCAGGACCCTCAGGAGCTTGGTCTGGGTGGCAAGGGGCATCTCGCCGATCTCGTCCAGGAAGATGGTGCCGTTCTGGGCGAGCTCGAAGAGCCCCTTCCGGGAGTCGATGGCCCCAGTGAAGGACCCCTTCTCGTGGCCGAAGAGCTCGCTCTCCAGGAGGGTGTCGGGGAGGGCGGCCACGTTGACGGCGATGAAGGCCTTATGCCGGCGGGGGGAGAGAGCGTGGATTCCGCGGGCGATGAGCTCCTTCCCGGTGCCCGACTCCCCCGTCAGGAGGACGGTGGCATTCACGGGGGCGAATTGGACGACCCTCTCCAGGGCCTCCTGGATGGCGTCCGTATCGCCCACGATCCCCGTGACGCGCCGCAGGCGGTTCCGCTCGATGTGGCTCTTGCCCAGGAGGAGGACCTCCCGGGGGTCCGCGGGAAACGGGAAGATCTCCCTGACGTTCAGGACCCGGGCCGCCTGTCGCAGCCCCTCCTCCCCCTCCTTCCCGAGGCCGAAGACGGGGTAGTGCCCCGCCTGCCGGGCCAGGATGGCGGCCGACTCGCTCTTCAACCCGCCGGTGAGGATCAGGAGCGACGGCTCTTCGATCCCGGAGATGTCCTCCCCCGGGGTCACGAGCTCCACCCGGTACCCTGCCTCCCGGAAGGCGTCCCGCAGCGGTCCCGCCACCTTCAGGTCGTGGGTGGAGATGAGGACGGAGCCACCGGTTTCAGCCATGTGTCCTTCCCGGTCACCGTCGGATGGAGCCCTCGGTGTAGAAGGGGGGCCGCTGGACTACGGCCGGGATGACCTTGTCCCTGATCCTGACGCCGATCTCGGATCCGGGTCCGGCCAGTGCCGTGGGAACGTAGGCCATCCCCACGCCGATCCCCAGGGAGGGACTCACCACCCCGCTGGTCACCACCCCCACGTCGTCGCCGTCCACGGCGACGGGGTATCCATGCCGGGGGAACCCACGCTCCGTGAGCTTGAAGCCCACCAGGCGCCGCTTGACCCCTTCCTCCTTCTGCTTCACCAGCACGTCACGGCCAATGAAGTCCCCCTTGTCCAGCTTGGTGATCCACCCGAGTCCGGACTCCAGGGGAGTATGCTCCTCGTCCAGGTCGTTCCCGTACAGGGAGTACCCCATCTCCAGGCGCAGGGAGTCCCGGCACCCCAACCCCGTGGGGATGAGGCCCCCGGCGGATCCGGCGTCCATGAGGGCGTTCCAGAGATCCAGTCCGGCCTCGGTGGGAACGTAGAGCTCGAAGCCGTCCTCACCCGTGTATCCGGTTCGGCTGATGACCCCCTCCACCCCCGCCACGGAGCCCGGGACGAACCGGTAGTACCCGATGTCGTCGAGGTGGGTGTCCGTGAGGGACTGGACGATCCCCGCAGCCTGCGGCCCCTGGATGGCGAGGAGAGCCGTGGCGTCGGACTGGTCCTCCACCGTCACGTCGAAGGCGGCCGCCTGCTTCCGGACCCAGGCCAGATCCTTGTCCTTGTTGGATGCGTTCACCACCAGCATCCAGTGGTCCGGCGCCCGGTAGACCAGGAGATCGTCGATGATCCCTCCGCTCTCCAGGCACATGGCGGAGTACTGCACCTGCCCCTCGGCCACCTTGGAGGCGTCGTTCACCGTGATCTTCTGGATGAGATCCAGCGCCTGGGGTCCCTTGAGGATGAACTCACCCATGTGGCAGACGTCGAACAACCCGGCCTTGCTCCGGACGGCCTGGTGCTCGACGGTGATCCCTGTCGGGTATTGCACCGGCATGTGGAAGCCGGCGAAGGGCACAATCTTCCCTCCCAGGGCCACGTGGGCCTCGTAGAGAGGGGTGTACTTGAGATCCTCACCCATGCGTGCTCTTCCTTTCGGTTCGTCCCGCTGGTTCGTCCCGGGGATCCGTCACGAAGTCCCGGGGCGGTTGCGTCCCGCTCCCGTGCGTCAGCCCATGAGCTCCATCATGATGGCCTTCTGGGCGTGGAGCCGGTTTTCGGCCTCGTCGAAGATCCGGGACTGGGGTCCATCGATGACGTCCTCGGCCACTTCCAGCCCCCGGTAGGCCGGGAGGCAGTGGAGGAAGATGGCTTCGGGGTGGGCCCGCTCCATGAGCTCCCGATTCACCTGGTAGGGCTGGAACACCTTCACCCTTCCCTCCTTCTCGTCCTCCTGGCCCATGGACACCCAGGTATCGGTGGTGACCACCCTGGCCCCCTCGGCGGCCTCCAGGGGATCCCGGGTCAGGAGGATGCGGGTGGCTCCCCGGGCCGCGGCCAGGATCGCCGGGTCCGGGTCGTGGCCCTCGGGTATCCCCAGCCGCAGCTCAAACCCGAGCATCCGGGCGGCGTTGAGCCAGGAGTTGGCCATGTTGTTCCCGTCGCCGATCCAGGCCACGGACATGCCCTCCAGGTCCGAGCCGAACTCCTCCTGCACCGTCAACAGGTCAGCCATGACCTGGCACGGGTGGAGGAGGTCCGTAAGGCCGTTGATGACGGGGACCGTGGCGTGCACGGCCATCTCCTCCACCTCGGCGTGGTCGAAGGTGCGGATCATGATGCCGTCCACGTACCGGCTCAGGACCTTGGCCGTGTCGTAGACGCTTTCCCCCCTGCCCAGCTGGGAAGCGGAGGAGGAGATGAAGAGGGCGTGTCCGCCGAGCTGGGTCATCCCCACCTCGAAGGAGACGCGGGTGCGGGTGGAGCTCTTGCGGAAGATCATGGCCAGGCTCTTCCCGGCCAGCGGGAGCCCTCCCGCCTCACCCGACTTCAGTTGCCGGGCGAGGGAGAGGAATCCCAGGAGCTCGTCCCTGCCGTAATCGGATATGGCGACGAAGTGACGTGCGGGCATGATGCCATCAGGGTTGGAGGTTTGAACAACAGCCCCCCGGTACGTCCCGGGGAGCCATGCCTGGCAAGGTACCATCACCCGAAGGAGCGTGGAAACCCGTGGAGCGGGCTTCTAGAGGATGTACTTCCTCAGGTCCTCGTCCTCCAGGATGTTCTTCAGCCGGTTCCTGACGAACTCCACGTCCACCAGGATCTTGTCCCTCCCTTCCTCCGGCAGCTCGAAGAGAAGGTCCTCCAGGACCGTGGTGAGGACCGTCTGCAGCCGCCGGGCACCGATGTTCTCCATGCGCTCATTGAGCTGGGTGGCGATCCGGGCCACCTCCCTGACGCCCTCCTCGGTGAACTCCAGAGAGGCCCCTTCTGTCTCCACCAGGGCCCGGTACTGGTGCAGAAGGGCGTTCTTGGGCTCCTTGAGGATGCGGACGAAGTCCTCCTCCCCCAGGCTGTGGAGCTCCACCCGGATGGGGAAGCGCCCCTGCAGCTCCGGGATGAGGTCGCTGGGCTTGGAGACGTGGAAGGCCCCGGCGGCGATGAAGAGCATGTGATCGGTCCGGACCAGCCCGTACTTGGTTTGGACGTTGGATCCCTCCACCACCGGGAGGAGGTCCCGCTGGACCCCTTCCCGGCTCACGTCGGGCCCCACTCCACCCCGCTCACCGGCGATCTTGTCGATCTCGTCCAGGAAGATGATCCCCGAGTCTTCCGCCCGGTCCAGGGCCTCGTTGACGACCTCGTCCATGTCCACCAGCCGGTCCAGCTCCTCCTGCAGGAGGATCCGGCGTGCTTCCGCCACGGAGACCGTCCTCCGCTTCGTGCGCTTGGGAAGCATGTCCTGGAGCATCTCGGTGAAGTTGTGGTCCATCCCCTCGAACCCTCCCATGGGGATCATCATCCCCTCCAGGGACGGGCTCTGGGATACCTCCACCTCCACCTCCCGCTCTTCCAGGGCACCCTCCTGGAGGAGCTTCCGTAGCTTCTCCCGGGTCCGGGCTCTCCGGTCCTGCGGCGTCAGGATCTCGCTGCCGTCGCCGCCCATGGGCGCGGGCCGGACACCCTGGGGACCCGCCACGAAGAGATGGGGGCCTCCCGGCTCGCCCGGTTCCGCGGGCTTCTCCTGGGGCTCCCTGGCCCCGGGCTCGGCTTTGGCGGCGATGGGGAGAAGGAGGTCCAGCAGGCGGTCCGCCACCCGGCGCTCGGCCTCCTCCTCCACGTCCGCTTCCCGCTCGGCTCGGACCATGTTCACCGACGTGTCCACCAGGTCCCTGACCATGGACTCCACGTCCCGCCCCACGTACCCCACCTCGGTGAACTTGGAGGCCTCCACCTTCACGAAGGGAGCCCCCGCCAGGCGGGCCAGGCGGCGGGAGATCTCCGTCTTGCCCACCCCCGTGGGCCCGATGAGAATCAGATTGTTCGGCAGGATCTCGTCCCTGAGCTCCCCGTCCACCCTCTGGCGGCGCCACCGGTTCCTCAGGGCGATGGCCACCGACTTCTTGGCTTCCTCCTGCCCGACGATGTACTTGTCCAGCTCCTGGACGATCTCCCGGGGGGTCAACTCGTCCCGCCACTCTTCCGAGCCCTCCTGGGGCTGGGAATCCACCGGGGGCTTCGAGGGCGAGCCCTCCGAGGGGGGAGCCTGGAGGGACACCGTGTCGTGGTCAGCCATTCTTTTCGTCCCGCCCCAGCTCCAACACGCTGATCCGCTGGTTGGTGTAGATGCAGATCTCCCCGGCGATCTCCAGGGCCCTCTGCACGATCTCCCGGGCCGGGAGATCCGAGTGGTTCTTGAGCGCCCGGGCAGCGGCCAGGGCATAGGAGCCGCCGGAGCCGATGGCCACGATCTCGTCGTCGGGCTCGATGACGTCCCCTTCCCCGCTCACGAGGAAGAGGCGCTCCCGGTCCGCCACCACCAGGAGGGCGTTCAGCCTCCGCAGGTAGCGATCAGTACGCCAGTCCTTGGCCAGCTCCACGCAGGCCCGGGTGAGGTTCCCGGGGTATCGCTCCAGCTTCTCCTCCAGCTTCTCGAAGAGGCTGAAGGCATCGGCCACCGCCCCGGCGAAACCGGCGAGGATCTTCCCGTCCTTCAGCGTGCGGACCTTCTGGGCCGTGGCCTTCACCACCGTGTCCCCCAGGGTCACCTGCCCATCACCGCCGATGGCGATCCGCCCGTCCCTTCTGACCGCCAGGACGGTGGTGGCTCGCACCTCGGGCTTCCTCATGGCATCTCCTCGCTGTCGGTTCGCCGGGAGGAGGACGGCTGCGGCCCATTCCCCGCTCCCCATCCCTCAACAATAACCCTTGATTCGCCTTATGAAAGGGGCTCCGGGGGGTCCGGCCGCCGCAGGCGCCCATGGCGGGCGGCGGAGGGGGAGGGTAACGGGACCGGCGGAGGACCGGGAGCTCCGGCCGAGGCTCCTCACGCCCGGGGGTGGGCCCGCCTGTACACCTCCTTGAGGCGCTCCTTGGAGGTGTGGGTGTAGATCTGCGTGGTGGAGAGGGAGACGTGCCCCAGCAGCTCCTTCACGGCCATGAGGTCGGCCCCCGCGTCCAGGAGATGGGTGGCGAAGGAATGCCTGAGGGAGTGGACGCTGAGGCCCTGCTGGGCGGCAGCCTTCTCCAGGAGGGCCCGGACCTGCCTCTGGATGGAGCGCCGTGACAGGCGCCCGCCCCTGGCATTGAGCAGAAGGGCGTCGTGGTCGCCGCGCCTGGCGGACGGGGCCATCGCCTCGTGCCGCCTGGGCTCGTACCGCCGAAGGGCCTGGATGGAGCTGCGGGTGAGGGGGACGATGCGCTCCTTCCGTCCCTTTCCCCGGACCTTCATCTGGGCCGACCGGAGGTCCATGTCGGACAGGTTCGCCCCCTGGAGCTCCGAGAGCCGGAGGCCGCTCCCGTAGAGAAGCTCCAGGACCAGAAGGTCCCGGGTCCCGGCCAGGGTATTCTCGGCGGCCCGCACCTCCGCCAGGTCGAAGAGGGCGCTCATCTCCGGGCGGGAGAGATGGCCCGGGAGGCGCTTCTCCGTCTTCGGCGCCCTCACGGCCCGGGCGGGATTGAGCGGAAGCCGGTCCTCCAGGTGCAGAAAACGGAAGAACCCTCGCACGGCCGAGAGCTTCCTGCCGATGGTGCGACGGGAGAGCTTCCTCCGAAGGCACCACCCCATGAAGCTCCGGAGCCCCAAGCGGTCCACCTCCTCCCAACCCCAATCCGGCGTCGCCAGGTAGTCCGTGAGAAAGACGCGGAGGTCCTCCAGGTCCCGGCGGTAGGCCGTCAGAGTGTGGGGCGACAGCTGCCGCTCGTGGGCCAGCATCCGGAGGTAGTCCTCCATGGGGGATTCGTTCCTCATGGTGCGGCCGCCCCCGTCTTCATGACCCGATCCCCTCTCCCTCCACCCACGCCTGGAAGTCCTCCAGCGCCCGGCGGGCCAGGGCCTCCCTCTTCTCTCCCCTTCCCCGGATCCGCACCGTAAGGGGGTCCACCAGGCCCCAGTTGGAGTTCATGGGCTGGAAATGCCGGGGATCCGACTCCTGGAGATACCGGACCAGCCCCCCCAGCATGGTCGTGGGGGGCGGGAACGAGGGCTCCCTTCCCTGGAGAATCCGCCGAAGGTTCACCGCCGCCAGGAGGCCGCTGGAGGCGGATTCGGTGTACCCCTCCACCCCTGTGATCTGCCCGGCGAAGAGGACATGGCGGCGGTCCGGCAGGGAGCCCCAGGCGGTAAGCCTCCCTGGGAAATTCAGGTAGCTGTTCCGGTGGATGGACCCCCACCGGAGGAACTCGGCATCCCGGAGCCCGGGGATCATCCGGAAGACCCTTCCCTGCTCCGGGACCCGGAGGCGGGTCTGGAAGCCCACCAGGTTCCACATCTGCCCCTGGCGGTCCTCCCGCCGGAGCTGGACCACCGCGTGGGGACGCCGGCCGGTCCGGGGGTCCCTCAGCCCGATGGGCTTCATGGGCCCGAATCGCAGGGTGTCCCGGCCGCGGGAGGCCATGACCTCGATGGGGAGGCACCCCTCGAAGTACGGCACCGCATCGAAGTCGTGCCCCCGGTGGACGTCGGCGGACAGCAAGGCATCCAGGAAGACGTCGTACTCGCCCTGGTCCATGGGGCAGTTCAGGTAATCCGCGTCCTCCCCGAACCTCCCGGCCTCGAAAACCACGGTCGCGTCCAGGGAATCCCGGTGGACGATGGGGGCGATGGCGTCGTAGAAGGAGAGCCCTTCATCGCCCAGGCGAGCCTGGATGGACGCGGAGAGGGCGTCGGAGGTGAGGGGCCCGGTGGCCATGATGGCGGGACCCTCCGGGAGATCCACCCGCTCCTCCCGGACCACCTGGATCCTGGGGTGGGAGGCCACGGCCTCCGTCATCCCCGCCGCGAAGCGCTCCCGGTCCACGGCAAGCGCCGACCCGGCGGGCACCCGGGCCTCGCCGGCGACCCGGAGGAGGAGGGATCCCATGGCCTTCATCTCCCGCTTCAGCTGGCCGTGGGCGTTGGCGGGGTCCTCGCTCTTGAAGGAGTTGGTGCAGACCAACTCCCCCAGCCGGTCCGTCCGGTGGGCGGGCGTGGCCCGGACGGGCCGCATCTCCACCAGCCGGACCGCGTGCCCCCTTTCGGCCAGGAAGAACGCGGCCTCACACCCCGCCAGCCCCCCTCCCACGACCTCCACGGGATCAGCCATCACACCCCCCGGGACAAGGTCGGTGACGGTCCATCACTCCGATGCGGGGCCCTGGCCGGCATCCCTCTTGTTCGCGCCTCTCCGTCCGGTCGCACCGGTCTTCGCCGCCCCTTTGCCCTTGGACCCCCCCCTGGATTTCGTGCCACCCCTCGCCTGGGAGCCTCCCGCTCCCCTGGCGCCTCCCCCTCTCCGTCCGGTTCCCCGGCCCCGGCCCTTGCGAGCGGCGGCCTTGGCCAGGAGCTCCAGAGCCTCCTCCATCTCCAGCTCGTCGGGCTCCATCCCCTTGGGGAGGCTGGCGTTCACGGCGCCATCGGTGACATAGGGTCCGTACCGCCCGTCCAGGACCTTGAGGGGGACCCCGCTCTCGGGGTGCGGGCCGAGATCCTTCAGGACCTCCCGGCCTTGCTTCGTCTCCAGGAGCTCCAGCGCCTCCTTGAGCCCCATCTCGAACACCTGGACAGGCGTCGTCAGGTTGCGGTAGACGCCCGCCCGCTGGACGTAAGGGCCATACCGGCCGATTCCCACGGTCACTTCCTGGCCCGTGGCGGGATCCTGCCCCAGGGACCGGGGCAGGTCCAGGAGGATCTGGGCGTAGCTGGGGCTGAGGTCCGCCAGATCCATTCCCTTGGGGAGACTCACGCGCTTGGGCTTCTCCCCGCCGTTTCCGTTCCCCAACTGGACGTAGGGCCCGTAGGGGCCCACCCGGGCCAGGACCGGGAGCCCCGACCCCGGATGCACGCCCAGGCTTCGCTCCTGGACTTCCGGCGAGTCCAGGGGACGGGTGCTCTGGCACTCGGGGTAGCCCGAGCACCCGAGGAAGCGGCCGAACTTGTTCCACCGGACCTGCATGGGCCTCCCGCAGACCTCGCAGACCTCGCCCTCCGCCTCCAGGATCTCCTTGACGATCTCCCCGGACCGGGCCTTTCCGGCCTGCAGCCTGGCCTGGAAGGGGGGATAGAACTCCTGGAGGAGCTCCCGCCACCGGACGTCGCCCTCTTCGATCCGGTCGAGGTTCCTCTCCATCTCGCTGGTGAAGCCCACGTCGAAGAGGTCGGGGAAGACCTTCACCAGCAGCTTGGCCACGGTGTCCCCCAGGGGCGTGGGAACGAACCGGGTCTTCTCCACGTCCACGTACGCCCGCTCCTGGAGGGTGGAGACGATCTGGGCGTAGGTGGAGGGCCTCCCGATGCCCAGCCTTTCCAGCTCCCGGACGAGGCTCGCCTCGCTGAACCGGGGCGGGGGCTGGGTGAAGTGCTGATTGGCCTGGAGCTGGATCAGGGCGCTGATATCGCCCTCCCTCAACTCCGGGAGGGGCTCCAGGTCGTCCAGCCGGCGGTGGTCCCCGGTCTCGGTGGTGTCAAGGTAGAGTCGGGTGAAGCCGGGGAATTTCACCACCGATCCGGTGGCCCGGAAGAGGTACCGGCTGCGGCTCGCGCCCTCCAGGTCGAAGTCGACGGTGGTGGTGTCGTACACCGCCGGCGCCATCTGGCTGGCCACGAAGCGGAGCCAGATCAACCTGTACAGCTCGGCTTCGTCCCTGGCGAGGTACCCGCGGGCTTCGTCCGGGTGCAGTCGCACGTCCGTGGGCCGGATGGCCTCGTGGGCCTCCTGCGCTCCCTTCTGCTGCTTTCCCTGGTACAGCCGGGGCGAGGAAGCGAGGAAGGGCTTGCCGAGCTTCCCCTCGATCCACTCCCGGGCCTGGTTCACGGCGGACGCCGCCACCCTGGTGGAGTCCGTCCGCATGTAGGTGATGAGACCCACCGATCCGCGGCGGCCCGCCTCCACCCCCTCGTAGAGCCGCTGGGCCACGGTCATGGTCCGGCGGGCGGAGAACCGGAGACGCTTGGCGGCGTCCTGCTGCAGCGTGGAGGTGGTAAACGGCGGGAAGGGGTTCTTCTGGCGCTCCCGGCGCTTCACCTCGGAGACCCGGAAGGGGCGACCTTCCAGGTCCGTCAGGACCCGCCCGGCCGCCTCCTCCGTCGGGAGGGAGAAGGCCCTGGCGTCGATCTGGTGAAGCTTGGCTTCGAAGGACTGCCCGTCCTTCTCCAGGAGCGCCACGATGGACCAGTACTCCTCCTCCTGGAAGGCCCTGATCTCGTCCTCCCGCTCGCAGATGAGGCGGAGGGCCACCGTCTGCACCCTGCCGGCGGACAATCCCGGGCGGATGGGCTTCCAGAGGAAAGGGCTAACCTGGTATCCCACGAGGCGGTCCAGGATCCTCCGGGCCTGCTGGGCCTCCACCTTCTCCATGGCCAGCCTTCCGGGCCGCTCCAGGGCCAGGTGGACAGCCTCCCGGGTGATCTCGTGGAAGGTGACGCGGTGGAACCGGTCCGGCTCGCTCCCGTAGCCGAGCTGCTCCGCCACGTGGTAGGCGATGGCCTCCCCCTCCCGGTCCGGATCGGTGGCGAGGATCACCTCGTCGGCGGCCCCGGCCTTCTTCTTCAGCTCCTGGAGGATCTTCCCCTTGCCCCGGATGGTGACGTACTTCGGCTCGAAGCCATGCTCCACGTCCACCCCCAGTTCCTTGGCCGGGAGATCCCTCACATGGCCCACGGACGCAGCCACCTCGTAGTCCTTGCCGAGGTACCGGCTGATGGTCCGGGCCTTCGCCGGAGACTCGACGATGACCAGGCGCTTTCCCTTCGTACCCTTTGCCATTCCCCTCACGCCGATGGAGAGAAGGGGGCACGGCGTTTCCAGGCCCCCATGTCATGCCGGACGGGGAGGCACGGCATGTACCGGTCCCCGTCCTCAGGGAGAAGAGGGCTCGACACCTTCCGCCCTCCTCTCGTTCACGAACCGCTCGATGATCCGGGCCAGCTCCTCGGGTCCGGCCTCCATGGAGTCCAGGGCCAGGTGGGCCGTCCCGTAGC
>Ga0209164_1002943_pt1 | contig 16924 bp, 15 predicted proteins | sample MTBNYHSulfiMetaG_FD_187458 | JGI IMG/M metagenome (GOLD analysis project Ga0209164, IMG submission 187458) | Enrichment culture microbial communities from rom New York Harbor, USA that are MTBE-degrading - MTBE-NYH (New York Harbor Sulfidogenic)... | ecosystem: Environmental > Aquatic > Marine >...
GCCCGAAGGCGGTCGCGCTGCTTCAGGAACTGGGCGAAGAACAGCCCGGCAAGCAGAAACGGCACCCCCAGCCCCAGGGAATAGAAGGCGAGGAGGATCGACCCCTGCAGTACCCGGCCGCTGGAGCCGGCGAGAAACAGGATCGAGGCCAGGATCGGGCCGACGCAGGGGGTCCACCCCGCGCCGAAAGCCATGCCCAGCAGGACCGCACCGAACGCACCGGCCGGCTTGGCGGTCACGTGAACCCGCCGCTCCACGGTCAGGAACTTCAGGAAGTTGAACATGAAGTTCAGGCCCAGGAGGATGACCAGGGAGCCGGCCACGATATTGAGGATCCTCGAGGCCCCGGTCAGGAATCCCCCAGTGCCGCTGAACAGCACCCCGAGGAGGATGAAGATGATCGAGAAGCCCAGGACGAACAGCAGGGTTCGCAGAAAGACCCGCAGCCTTCCGGACTTCTTCTCCGAGAGCTCTTCGTAGGACACCCCTCCCACCAGGGAGAGATACGAGGGGATCAGAGGCAGGATGCACGGTGACAGGAACGACAGCACACCGGCGGCGAAGGCGATCAGGACGTTGAGGTTCTCAGTCATCACGGAGCAGACTCCATAGGCGGAATTATATATAGAAGAATACCCAATTCTCGGCCGGACTTCAACCGGCTGCGGCGCCGCGTCTTGCCGCGCCGGCTCTCACTGCGTCGCGGAAGGCAGCCAAAGGGTTGCCGCAAGAACCACGGTGTTGTACAGCGCATGGGCGACCGCCAGGTGGTGAATATTGCGGCTGCGCAGGAACAGGACCCCGAACAGGACGCCCAGGCAGAGAGCCGTGAGGAAGCCGGCGAGTCCCTGGTACAGGTGGCCCAGGGCGAAGAGCAGGCAGCTGGCGGCCACCGCCGCGGCGCCGGGGACCCCCATGTCGGTGAAGCGGGTGATCAGGTACCCCCGGAAGAACAGCTCCTCCCGGTAGCCGGTGACCACTCCGAAGGCCAGCGCCAGGGGAACGAGACGCCAGTCGCCCAGGCGGAACCGGAACCCTTCCCGGAGCAGCTCTCGGCCGGAGGCCGGCAGCAGACGCAGGGCGAGGCTCACGAGCAGCAGGAGGCCCAGCGCGCCGGCAAAGACCAGCGCGCCCCCCGCCAGGTCCCGGGGGTGAAACCGCCCGAGTCCGAAGCGCTGCCACGGGGACCCCCCGGAGCGTGGGTCCGCCTGGTCCGGATGCGTCCTGAGCTCCGTTGCGCCCCTCCGCTCCCTCAGCCACAGCACGTACAGGAACAACGCCAGCTGGGGGAGGGCGGTCAGGAGCGCCTGGACCATGAAGCGGCCGGGAGACTCAGCCGTGCGGTCCAGATCCCGGGCCTGGATCAGCATCCCGGGGAGATAGAAGTTCGCAAAGAGCAGCGTCATCTCCAGGAGGTTCCGGATGGGCGATAAAATCAGTTGATTCATTGGCCGCATTGATCGAAAAGTAAGTAGAGGCGTACGCGAGTACTCGAAAAGTATATCATACTGCTATCGATTGTTGAACCATGTGGATCATTGCCGTAGTCGTCGCAGCGTTGCTGATCGGTTTCTTCGTCTTTCTCCGGGTGGCCGGCCACGGGCGCTTCCCCTGGATCCAGTTCTACGCCAAGGGCAAGGAGTCCGGGTTCACGCTTCGAGAGATCGGCCTGCTGCGCAAGGTGGCCATCGAAACCAAGATCGACAATCCTACCTCCCTGTTCTGGTCGATCAAGCAGCTGGACCGCTCGACCAAGGAGATCATCATCAAGATCCGTTCCAAGGACATGCTGGACGACGCGGAGTCCAACGATCTTCTGGGCAAGCTCTTCGAGCTGCGCAAGCGCGTCGAGTTCGACCTCCCCCGGTACCGGCTGGGGCTGCGCTCCACGAGGGAGATCATGGCCCGCCAGCGGGTCAAGGTCACGGTTCCCGGCGCCGGGCCCTTCCAGTCCATCGTCCTGGAGAACCGCCAGAAGTACCTGGCCATGTCGCGCCCGCAGGGCCCCGGCCTGCCCGAGGGGTTCAAGTGGAGCGGGCAGCAGATCGGCGTCCACTTCTGGCGCGCAGAGGACGCAGGGTACTTCTTCAAGAGCAAGGTCCTCAACGACTTCGTGGACCGGCAGTACCAGATCATCCATGTGACCCACACCGACGACATCACCCGGACCCAGAAGCGCCGGTCGGTCCGGGTCAAGATGAACCACCCGGCTCAGGTCTTCCCCCTCAGGTCGATCCAGGAGGCGAGCGAGGAGCAGGAGCGGGAACGGGGACTGCGCTGCCGGCTCAAGGATCTTTCGGAGGACGGCGCCGCCCTCATCGTCGGCGGGCGCACCAAAGCCGGGATGCCGATCAAGCTGCAGTTCGACCTGGCCGACCAGACGACCGTCATGTGCGGCCTGGTCAAGGGGGTCAACTACGACCAGCAGAAGAATGTCTCCCTCCTGCACGTCCAGTCGGTGCCCCTGAGCCCGCGGGCCCGCAACCACATCCTGACCTACGTCTACAACATCTTCGGCGAGCAGGAGCGCGAACGCGCCTAGCTGTGGCCGACCACGTGCACCTTCATCACGTTGGTGCCCCCCGGCTCGAGGGCCGGGATCCCCGCGGATATGATCACCAGCTCCCCCTCCCGGGCCAGACCCTTATCCACGAGCAGCCGGTCGGTGTCCGCCGCGGTCTGCAGGAAATCCTTGCGGAACTCCGGAAGCACGAGCGCACGGACCCCCCACACCAGGGACAGCTGCCGGCAGGTCGACTGCAGCGGGGTCACCGCCACGATCGGGACCTCGGGCCGGTACATGGAAATCAGCCTCGCCGTGCTCCCCGAGATGGTCTGGGCTACGATGCAGCGGGCCTGGAGGTGTACGGCGGCCTGACAGACCGAGCGCGCCACGGCCAGCGGAGGCGAGTAGCGTTCGTCCTTCTCCTCCGCTCGGACCCAGCCCCGGTCCAGCCCGAGATTCCGCTCCACGTGATCGGCGACGCGGCGCATCATCCGAACGGTCTCCACGGGATATGCCCCCACCGCCGTCTCGCCCGAGAGCATGATGGCGTCCGAACCGTCGTAGATGGCATTGGCCACGTCGGTGACCTCGGCGCGGGTGGGCAGGGGATTGCGGATCATGCTGTCGAGCATCTGGGTGGCCGTCACGGTCAGGATCCCCCGGAGGTTGGCCTTGCGGATGATCTGCTTCTGGTAGACCGGGATCATCGAAAGGTCGGCCTCGATGCCCAGGTCCCCCCTGGCCACCATGACTCCGTCGCTGTTGTCCAGGATCTCATCGAGGTTCTCCAGCGCTGCGGCCCGCTCGAGCTTGGCGATCAGGCACGGAGGGTGGTCCGCCGCAGCCACGAGCTCCCGGAGGGTCTGCATGTCCTCGCCTCGCTGGACGAACGACAGGGCGACGTAGTCCACGCCCTGGTCGAGACCGAATTGGAGATCCGCGACGTCCTTGGAGGTGGGAGCCCGCTGCGTGAGCACCAGATCGGGAAAATTGACCCCCTTGCGCGAGCTCAGGTGTCCCCCGTGGACCACGCTGCAGTCCAGGTAGTCTTCCGTCCTTGCCTCCACGCGCAGCTCGAACAGCCCGTCGTCCAGGAGGATCCGGGCCTCCTCGGGCACGTCCGCGATGAGATGGGGGTAGTTGATCGGGATGGCTTCACGCAGGTGAGGGGAGTCGGCAACAGGGGTCGAGGCCAGGCGGACGGTTGCCCCTTCCGGGAGGGGTACGCCCTGTGGAGGCAACTCGCCCACCCGGATCTTGGGTCCCCCGAGATCCTGGAGTATGCCGATGTTCCGGCCCGTTTGCTCCCGGAGTGCCTTGAGGTTGTCTATGATCTCGAGGTTCGAGGCGTGGGAACCGTGGGAGAAGTTCACGCGCGCCACATTCATGCCTTCCTCGGCCAGGAGCTCCAGCTTCTCCGGGGTCGAGGACACCGGCCCGATCGTACAGACAATTTTGGTTTTCCGCTCCGTTTTTCGATCCATAGAGGGATACAGTATAGCCCATAGGCACCTTGACGGCAAACGACCCTCAAGGCCGGGCCGCGCCCTGGCGCGCCGGGAGCGCCTCGCTCGTTGATTTATCGGGGGGCAGCCGCTACAATGGTGTACATCAATCCGCTACAGGAGTAGGACCGATGAAAAAAGTCCGTTGGCTGGTGGTTCTGTTGGGGTTCTGCTCGCTCGCGCTGTGGGCGCAGAATCCCCAGGATCTGCTGAGATCCTACACCCGCAACTTCGCCATCGCCAGCATCGACGTCAAGATCGAGATTCTCCGGGACGCCGGAGCGAGCGGCCACCGTGAGCTGGGGCCGCTGTATCTCCAGGCGGTGGACTACGTTCTCGACAACTACGCAGTCATCGAGACCGACCAGCGCTTTCGACAGCTGGCGGTGGCGGCCCTCGGGCGGCTCCGGGAAGTCGGGTATCGGGATGCACGCTTTTCGGTATGGAAGCTCTTCGACATGGACTCGGAAACCGGGGTTCGGGTTGCCTGCCTCGACGCACTGTCCGAGCTGGCCCAGGGGGACCCGGAGATCGTCAACTACATCAACCTGTGGCTGGACTCCCAGAACACGGTCTTCCAGACCGGGAAGGTTCCGGATGTGTACGTGATCTCGGCCTGCGTGCGCGCCCTGGGCAGGCTCGGGGATGCGAGCTCCTTCTCGGTGCTGTTCAGCACGATCGGGCGCGGGTACACCGCCGAGATCAGCCGGGACGCCCGCAGCGCCCTCCTGAGCATCCGCGGTGACCTGAGGGATGGGATCGTGAATGTTCTCCGCGTCGCCACGCTTGAGGAGAAACAGCAGGCCCTGGCTCTCGCACTGGAGAGCGACCGGTTGGCCGAGGAAGCCAAGGCCGAGGTCGCCGAGTTCGCCCTCGACGTCGGACTCCATACGGGACTGGCGGACAACGACGCCAGGCGGATCGCCCGGGAAATCCGGTACTCGGCCGTGCGGGCCCTCAGCGAGCGCAGGTGGGCCAGGGCCACTCCCCTGGCGATCGAGCACTTCGACACGGTTCTCCTGGAGTACGACCGCGGGCTGGCGGACATCAATCGCCTCCTGGAAGCGATCACCCTCCTGGGGAACATGGGGACCCACGAGGCCGCGGTGCGCCTGACCCAGTACCTCATGCTCCTGAACTCGTACACGGAGAGCGTCCAGGAATACGATGGCAGAATCGTCCTCGCGGTGGTCGAGAATCTCGGACGGCTCGGCGACAAGACCGCCTTCGACGACCTGATGTACGGTCAGTACCTCAGCTACTCGGGAGAGGTGAAGGGTGCGATTCGCCGGGCCCTGGAGAATTTGAAGTGGTGACCGGAATTGCCCAATCCCTCCCGGCCCGTCCCGGGGTGCCTGCGCCGCCGGCCTCCGCTGTCGGTCCTCGCCGCCCTGTCGCTGTTCGGTAGCACGCTCCTCTGCCTGCGGACCGGCACCGTGCCCGCCGGCCTGGTGCTGGCCGCACTGGGCGCTGCCGGGCTGGCTGCTGCCGCGCTCGCCGGTGGCGTGCTCACCGCCGCGCCTCAGCCTGCTCTTTCGGGCAGCTTGAGTCATCGAAGAGGCTTTGCGGCCCTGGCACTGCTGTGCCTGGCCCTTGGCGCCGGCATGGGCCCGGCCCGTCTGTGGCCGATGCTGCAGCGCCGGGGGCTTCAGCCGACCGGGCTGCCGCTGTCCCAGGTGGGTCGGTACGAGGCACAGCTGATTCGTGACAGCAGCGCCACCCCCGGGGAAGCGACCCGGTACGAGCTCCGTCTCACGCGGGTCCTGACCGCCGGGTCGGATCGCTGCGCATCGTCTTCTGCCACGGTCGTGCTCTGGATCGAGGAGGGGCCCCGGCTTGCCGCCGGGCGCCTGGTAGAGGTGGAGGGCAGGCTCAGGCCGCCGAGTGCCGGAGGCTTGCCCGCCCTGAGCTCCAGGGCCCCCCGGGAAGCCCTGACCGTGAAAGGCTACCGAAACCTCCCGAGCGCGCTCCGGGCGAGCCTGCTGGAGGCCGTCCGGCGAAGGCTCGGGGGGCTCGACGCCCCCACGGCAGCGACCCTGGAGGCCCTCGTGCTGGGCAGCCGGGAAGAAGTCTCCACGGAGCTCTACGACGGGTTTCGAGCCAGCGGAAGCCTGCATCTCCTGGCCCTGTCGGGACTGCACGCCGGAATACTGTACCTGCTGGTGAGCTGCCTCCTGCGCTTCGCCCGCCCGCCGGCGGTCCGAAGGCTCGCGGCCGCGGCCGTGCTCGTGCTCTACCTGTTGTTGGCAGGGTTTCGTCCATCCCTGTTCCGGGCGGTGGTCATGATCCTGGCGGCTGTGCTGGGCGGGCTGCTGGACAGGGACGCCCGGCCGCTGAATCTCCTGGCTCTGGCCGCGGCAGCCCTGATCCTGGTCGACCCTGCCGCCGTGCTGACCCTCTCTTTCCAACTGTCCTTCCTGGCCGTGGCCGGGATCCTGGTCCTCTCTCCTGGGCTGCAGCGGTGGCTCGAAAGGGTTCTCCCTCGGGTCGCCGCTGCGGCGCTGGCGTATTCCCTTGCGGCCCAGGCGGCCACCGCCCCGTTGCTGCTCGTCCGGTTCGGGGTGCTGTACCCCGTGGGAATCATCGCGGCCCTGCCACTGATCCCCCTGGTCTCGATCTTCATCTGGTTCGGGCTGGGGTACCTGGCGCTGGCGGGGACGGCGGTCGGGGGGCCGGCGGGTGTCGTCCTGGGAAGCCTGCATCACCTGCTCCAGTGGACCGTGGCAGTGTTTGCCCGGGTGCCGCCGCTGTTTGGCCCGGCAGCCGTGACGCTGGCAGCGATGCTGCTGGGAGCCGCGCTGTTTCTGCGCCTGCGGCCGGCCCCGTCGCTCGAGGTGACATGAACTACGACTCGCCGCTGGAGATCCGCGGCACCCTGGCCAGGCTGGGCCTGAGCCTGCACAAGCGCTGGGGTCAGAACTTCCTGGTGAACCCCCAGGCGCGCCAGCGGATCGTCGAGCTCCTGGGGCCGGATCCCGAGGACACGGTTTGGGAGGTCGGGCCGGGGCTGGGCTGCCTGACGGTCCTGCTCCTGCCGAAGGTCCGCACTCTGGTCGCCTTCGAGGTCGATTGGGGCCTGGTTCGTTTCCTGGAGTCGGAGCTCGTGCCGCAGGGCGGGCTCGTGCTCGTGCAGGGAGACGTGATAAAGACCTGGAAGGGCGAGCTCGATCGTCGGGGAGCGCCGCAGCGCGTGGTTGGAAACCTTCCCTACGCCTCGGCGTCCGCCCTGATCGGAGACCTGGCCGAGGCGAATCTCCGGCCCCCGCGCATGGTCTTCACAGTCCAGCGGGAGCTGGCGCAGCGCATGACCGCCTCCCCCGGCAGCAAGGCCTACTCTTCCTTTTCGGTGCTCACCCAGGTCACCTATCGCGTGGAGGCGTGCATGGAGCTCAAGGCCGGTTCCTTCTACCCGCCTCCGGAGGTAAGCTCCTCCGTGGTGAGGCTTACCCCCCAGCTTGAGGTCCCGCAGCCCAGCGAGCGCAGCGTGTTCCTGCGCCTGGTGCGGGTCCTGTTTCGGTCCCGGCGAAAGACCCTCTGGAACAACCTGCTGACCGGGGGGTTCACCGCGGAGGGGCAGGAGGCCCTGCTCCGGGACGTCCTCGACGCGGAGGGGATCGACCCACGGCTGCGCGGTGAGGCCCTGGAGCCCGGTGAGTTCGTGCGCCTGGCCGACCGCCTGGCCGCGCTACGCTGAACGGCCGCCTGCGGGCCCTACAGGATCTTGAGGGTTTCCAGAACGCTCCTGACCTTCTTCCGGCTGTCTTCGGCGGGGGCGCACATCGGCAGTCGATACGATTCCTTCAGCATTCCCTTCATGGCCATGGCGGCCTTGATCGGGATGGGGTTGGTTTCGACGAAGATGGCCTTGAACAGGGGCAGCAGCTCGTAGTGTAGAGCTCTTGCCCGGTCCCAGTCGCCCTCGAGCGCCGCGTGGGTCAGGTCCCGCATCCGGTCGGGCACGATGTTGCTGGCCACGGAGATGACCCCCCTGCCCCCCAGCGCCATGAGCGGGAAAGTGAGGTTGTCGTCCCCTGAAAGCACATCGAAGTCCTGGGGCTTCTCGGCGATCAGCTCCATCATCTGGGAGATGCTGCCGCTGGCCTCCTTGACCCCGACGATGTTGCGGTGCTGCGCCAGGCGGAGCATCACGGGGTTCTCGATGTTCTTGCCCGTGCGGCCGGGGATGTTGTACACGATCATCGGCAGGTCTACGGCATCGGCGATCGCCGTGAAGTGGCGGTAGAAGCCTTCCCCGGTCGGCTTGTTGTAGTACGGAGCGACCTGCAGGCTGGCGGTCGCCCCGATCTGCTTCGCCTTTTCGGTCAGGTGGATCGCCTTGTCCGTGCAGTTGGAGCCGGTGCCGGCGATCACCGGCACGCGACCCTTCGCCTGTTCGACGACGATCCGGATCACGGCTTGGGTCTCCGGGGCGTCGAGCGTGGGGCTCTCCCCGGTGGTTCCCACGGGAACCAGTCCGTCGATCCCGTGCTCGATCTGGAAATCGACCAGTTTGCGCAGGGACGCCTCGTCCAGGCTTCCGTCTTCCTTGAATGGCGTGACCAGCGCTGTGAATGCTCCCTCGAACATCAGAGCCCTCCTTAGTCGTCGTGGGGTGAAGATTCCGTCAATAATAGCGGCTGGCTCGCGATCGTTCAAGGGGGGGCGCCCTTGCCCGCAGAGGCTCCATTTGCTACACTCGAGCGGTGCATCCTCGCCCGGCGGTTCCCCCTCCGGGGAGCCCCGCCCGCCGGGCCCCGGAGCAAGGCCTGCAGGGGCGCGAAAAGGAGATGCGGATGGTCAGGATCATCATTCACGGGTGCAGCGGCAAGATGGGCAAGGTCCTTGCCGCCGCTGCCACGGCAAGCCCCGACATCGAGATCGCCGCCGGGATCGACGTCGCGGCTCCGGAAACCACCCCGGAGTTCCCGGTGTATGCGGATCTGCTCGAGTGCGACGCCGAGGCCGACGTGGTGATCGACTTCTCTTCACCCAAAGCCCTGGGCGGGCTCCTGGAGGCCGCGGTGGCCCGCAAGCTCCCGCTGGTGATCGCCACCACGGGGCAGAGCGCGGCGGAGCAGGAGCGGATCGCCGCGGCGGCGGAGCGCGTTCCCGTGTTCAAGTCGGCCAACATGTCCCTGGGGATCAACCTCCTGTCCGAGCTGGCGCAGAAGGCTGCGTCGGTGTTCGGGGAACGATTCGACATCGAGATCGTGGAAAGACATCACAACCAGAAGAAGGACGCTCCCTCCGGGACGGCCCTGCTTCTGGCGGAGGCGATCAACGAGGTGTTCCTGGGCGGCAAGCGCTACGTGCACGGCCGCCACGGCCGCAGCGAGCTTCGGGAAGTCCCGGATATCGGCATCCATGCGGTGAGAGCCGGCACGATCGTGGGAGAGCACGAAGTCATTTTCGCGGGCAAGGACGAGGTCGTCGAGCTGCGCCACGCGGCGGCCTCCCGCCAGGTCTTTGCCCTGGGGGCCCTGCAGGCGGCCCGTTTTCTCAAGGGCAAGCCGCCTGGGCTCTACAGCATGAAGGAGATGATCACCGCCGAAAGCGCGGTGACCCGCCTGTACAAGACCACGGAGGAGGCCCTGGTCTCCCTCTACGGGGTGCCGTGGGATCCGCTGCGGATCACGGAGGTGTTCCGGCGCATCGGCGAGGCGGGCATCTGGGTGGACATGATCAGCCAGACGGCGCCGGTGGACGGATCGGTCAATCTGTCGTTCACCCTGCTGCGGGCCGACCTGGCGCGCGCGGGCTCGCTCCTGGAGTCATTTCGCGCGGACATGCCCGAGCTGCGCGTGCAGGCCCGGGACGACATTGCCAAGATTGCCGTGGAGGGGCCGGGGATGGAGACTCAGTCCGGCGTGGCGGCGCGGGTGTTCGGGGCGCTGGCCGCGGAGAAGATCCAGATCCTCTCGGTGAGCACCTCCGAAACCAAGATCGCTTTCATCATCCAGGAATCGGAGGAGAACAAAGCGGTCCAGTCCATCAAGGCCACCTTCGGCGTATAGTCGGCTGCCCATGCCCGGCATTCCTCGCGAAATCGGCGTCTACGGGTTGGGCCGCTTCGGCTCGTTCTACGCCCGCCTGCTCGGTCGGGTGGCCCCGGTGCTCGGCTATTCCAGGAACCCTGATCGTCCCACCCCCGAGGGGGTCCGGCGGGTCGGGGAGGAGCGGCTGCTCCGGTGCCCGGTCGTGATCCTGTGCGTGGCGATTTCCGCGCTGCCGGAAGTGCTTGCCCGCATAGCGCCGAAGCTGGCCCCGGACAGCCTGGTCATGGACACCTGCTCGGTGAAGGAGAGGCCTGCCTCCTGGATGAAGTCGCTTCTGCCTTCCACCGTGCAGGTCCTGGCCACGCACCCGATGTTCGGACCGGATTCCGCGGGCGCAGGGCTGGAGGGTCTGCCCCTGATCCTGTGCCCGGTGCGGATCGAGGAGGGGGAGCTCGAGCTCTGGCACGCAGTCTTTGCGGGCCTGGGGCTGGCCGTCCGCCGCATGTCCCCGGAGGAGCACGATCGGGAGGCAGCGGTGACCCAGGGCCTCACCCACCTGGTGGGCCGGGTTCTCGCCGAGATGGATCTCCGGGAGTCGGCTATCGGCTCCGTGGGCTACCGGAAGCTCCTGGAGATCATCGAGCAGACCTGCAACGACTCCTGGCAGCTGTTCCTGGACCTCCAGCGCTACAATCCCTACACACGAGACATGCGCCGCAGACTCGAAGAGTCTCTCGGGGCAGTCCGCACCCGGCTCGACTCGCCTTGACATCGAACACATCCCCTGGCTACCATTCCCGTGTCCACGCGCTCTGCGGGACGTTAACGACGAAACTGTGGGGGGGCCGGGAATGAGAGAGGTGCGTATTCCGCCGATTGACGAAAACGAGATCGACACCATCCTGGCGGAGGACATCGACTTTTCGGGAGTCTTGAGCTTCAAGCGGCCCCTGATGATCAAGGGGGTTTTCCAGGGGGAGATCAAGGCTTCCTCGGACCTGTACGTCGGCGACAAGGCGGTGGTCAAGGCCAAGATCGAGGCCAACACCGTCTCCAACCGCGGCCAGATCGAAGGGGACGTCGTGGCCCACGGCCGGGTGGAGTTCTTTGCCACCGCCTCGATGAAGGGCGACCTGAGCACCCCGGAGCTGGTGATGGAGAGCGGCTGCCAGTACAACGGGAAGTGCAACATGAGCCGCGATCGGCATTCCAGGAAGGAGGGCAGGCATGAAAGGTAGAACCCGGCAGGCCGTCCTCGCCCTCGTGGTCCTGGTGCTGGTGTCCGCGCCTGGGTTCGCCCAGGACAAGGACGACGCCCTGGCCCTGTACCGCAGCGGCGACTACGCGGGGGCGATCGAGGTGTGCCGCCGGGAGCTAGCCGAGATGCCCAACCGCATGGATGCCCATGCGGTTCTCGGTTGGAGCCTGGTCAGGCTGCGCCGCTACGAGGAGGCCCTGGCCGCCAGCGAGGAGGCCTTCAGAGTCTCCCGGTACGACCCCCGGGTCATCGAGACCGCCGGGGAGGCGCTGTACTATCTGGGACGGCGCAACGAGGCCCTGCGGTATTTCGAGGAGTACGCAGCCATCGCCCCGACGGGGGGCCGCATCGACCTGGTCTACTACTATATGGGGGAAATCTACATCCAGCAGGGGCGTTACAACAACGCCGACATCGCCTTTTCCACCGCCCTGTATCACTCCCCGAACATCGCCGACTGGTGGACGCGCCTCGGGTATGCCCGGGAGAGGGCCGGTGAGCTGCGGTATTCCCTCGAAGCCTACAACAAGGCTCTGGCGCTGAATCCCAATCTGGAGGAGGCCGCTCGCGGCCGCTCCCGGGTCGAGCCGCAGCTCTAGGGGGTGGATGAAGGTTTCCCTCTACACCTTCGGGTGCAAGCTGAACCAGTACGAAAGCGAAGCCCTGGCTTCCTCCTTCCGGAGTCAGGGCTTTTCTCTTGTCCCCCTGAGCGAGGGGGCCGAGCTGTACGTGGTCAACACCTGCACGGTAACCTCCCGGAGCGACCAGAAGGCCCGCCGTCTGATCCGCAAGCTCAGCCGGGAGCGCCCCGGCGCTCTGGTGGTGGCAACCGGCTGCTACGCCCAGCTCAATCGGCCGGAGCTCGAGTCTCTGGGTGGGAACGTCCGGGTGATCGCGCAGGACGCCAAGAACCTCCTGCTGCGACTTCCGCAGGAGCATGCGGCCGATCCCACGCTCCCGCTCACGGAGCTGCCGCTGTTCTCGGACGCGGGGGCAGGGGACACCTTGGATCCCTTCGCCTACCGGGTCGAGCGCTTCTCCTTCCACTCCCGAGGGTTTCTGAAGGTCCAGGACGGTTGCGACGGCCGCTGCGCCTACTGCCGGGTTCCCCTGGCCAGGGGCGCGTCGGTCAGCCTCGACGCCGACGAGGCGGTCGCCCGGCTGCTCGAGCTGGAGCGTGCGGGCTACCGGGAAGTGGTGCTCACCGGGGTGAACATCTCCGACTACCAGGGCGGCCTGGAACACCTGTTGCGGCGCATGCTGGCGGAGACGCGGGAGGTGCGCCTGCGCCTCTCCTCCCTGGAGCCCGAGCGGATCTCCGTCGGGCTGGCGGAGGCCGTGTCGGACCCCCGGGTTCGGCCGCACTTCCACCTCCCGGTCCAGTCCGGTTCGGATCGTGTCCTGGGCGCCATGCGAAGGCGCTACACCGCGGACGTGGTGGAGCGCGGGATCGCGCTCCTGCGGCAGGCCAAGGGCGATCCCTTCGTCGCCGCTGACTTCATCGTCGGCTTTCCCGGGGAGAGCGACAAGGATTTCGCCGCCAGCCGGGAGCTCATCGAGCGGCTGGCCCTGTCCGCTCTTCATGTCTTCCCCTTTTCTCCCCGCCCCGGGACCGAAGCGGTGGGGATGCGGCCCCGGGTGGCCGAACGTGTACGGGATCAGCGGGCCGGGGAGCTCCTGGCGCTGTCCGAGAGGCTGCGCCGGCGGTACGCCGGGCGCTTTGCCGAGGCGCGTCTCGAGGCGGTGCTGGAGGAGCCCCTCCCGGGCGCGGAGGCCCCCGCCTGGCGGGGGCTCACGGAGAACTACCTCCACGTGGAGATCACGGGCATCCCGACGGGGCAGGGCAGGGCAGGCGAGCTGGTCCAGGTGGCGTTCCTGCCCGAGCTCCCACCGGAGCGTGTCCCCGCCCGGCTCGGGAGTCGGAGCGGGACTTCGAGCGGCAGCTCGAGCGGGTACGGCCGCTACCTCGGGCCGGCGTGAGCGCTGGAAATGCCCGGTTCGGTGGGATACACTTGCACTTGCACGGGGCGATGGTGAAGATGGGAGCCAAGAGGTCGGTCATTCTGCTTCTCGTATTCTGGCTGGGGATCCTGGGCCCGGCAGGGGCGGAAACCGTGTGGGAAGCACCGCTGTTGCCGGCGTCCCCGGAAGTCCTGGCCCAGGGGGGCTCGTTCGTGGCCAATTCCCAGGGCTACAACGCGCTGTTCTACAACCCCGCGGGGTTTTCCGTGGGCGACAAGTCTTCCACGTCCCTGAGCGTGAGCTCCTGGGTGTATGCCGACCCCCTCCGCCTGGCCCAACGAGTCGGCGGCTCCGACACGAGCTCCCTCGAAAGCTTCGTTGCGGATCAGGTCACGGGGGGTGGATTCGGACTCGGGGCCGCTGCCGGGATCGGGTACGTGGGTCACGGCCTGGGCCTGGCAGCCGTGCTCGAGGTGGACTCCTACCTGCACGGCGCCACAGCCGCCGGGGCGGCCGGCGACCTGAGGGCCACCGTGGGATTCGTGGCCGGCTTTTCCCTGCCCGTCGAGATGCTGGGGACCAGGATCCACTTCGGGGGCGGCCTGCGTCCCATGATCAGGATAACCGCCCCGGTGGACTACCTCACGATGCTCGGACTCCTCGGGGCGATTCAATCCGGGGGCGACCTTCTCGCGCCAATCGGAAGCGCGGATGCTCTGTACGGCTACGGCTTCGGGATCGACCTGGGGGCTATCGTCGAGCTCGGGGATCTGCGCCTGGGAATCGCGGTGCGGGACTTTCTGAACACGGGTTTCACCTACACCCGCACCACCGTCGACCAGGTCGCCGCATCCCTGTCCTCGGCCAGCGGGCTGCCCGCCGGGGGTCAGGTGGCGGACGTGCATGCCATCCCGATGAACGTCACTGTCGGCGCGGCGTACCACCTGGATCTGGGCCCCCTCAACCGGATCATCGATCCGATCGTCCATGCGTCCCTGGACGACATCGTGGGACTGGTTCGGGGCGAGCGGCCGGTTCTGACTCTGCTCCATGCCGGCGCCGAGGCGCGGGTCCTGCGTTTTCTCACGCTCCGGGGCGGGATCCAGCAGGGGCACCCGACCTTCGGGGCGGGGCTGCGGCTGGCGTTCTTCGACGTGAACGCCGCAGTCTTTACCCGGGAGTTGGGTGCCCATGCGGGTGAGCGTCCCAGCTCAGGGGTGAGCGTCGAGGCGGCCCTTCGCTTCTGAGCGGCCGGGTTCGGCCCTTGTCGGCGGGCTCCTGTGCGTGGTGTTTTGCTCCTCAAGCCGATGGTCCGGGGAGGCCGATCATTGGAGGGAGAAACATGAAGAGCAGATCAGGTTTTCGCCCGGCCCGGGCCGCCGCGGGCGTGCTGGCCCTCCTGCTGTGCGTGGGGGCGAGCGGCTGCGAGGTGGTCTTCACCACCAGCCTCCTGTCATTCCTCCAGCGTGATCCCGCGGGCCTGTCCCCGGAGCAGCAGGTGGCCTGGGCCGAGCAGGCCCTGGCGAGCGGGGACCAGGAAGCCATGGCCGAGGCCTACGAGCTGGTGAAGGACGATCCGGCCAACGCCCTGCTGGCAGCCAGGCTGGCCCTGGAGCTGTCCGGGGTGCCCGGGGTAATGAACGACGTGCTGCTCAACCTCGACACCTTTCTCGATTTCACGGACCCCCTCGACCTGGAGGCCTACTTCGACGCCCAGGCGGCCTCGGTGGATACGGCGTACGCCTCCGCCGCAGGCGGCCATTTCGCCGCGGTCCTGGCTGCCGACGCGAGCCTGCTCTCGGGAGTGGACATGGTGCTGGGGGCGCTGTGCCTGGCCTTCGCCGAAGCCGACCCGGGTGGTTTCGGCACCCTGGCCGCGGCCGGTCCCACCGATTCCTTCATCGATGACTGTCTGGCTGTTCTCCCGGCCGATGACCCGGCCGTGGAGATCCTGAACCAGCTCGCTTCGATGATATGAGCCTGCCGGCGATGGCGTGGTCAGACCGTATGTCGGAGCAACCCGAAGCCGGAGGCAGGCGATGAACGAGGTTCTGAAGCTCTCAGCCCTTCTTGCCCTGGTGCTGCTGCTGAGCCTGACCGGCACCGGGGGGCTATTCGCCCAAAGCACCGGGGACGTGGAGATCACCTCTGCCAGGGCGGCCGCCCTGGGGGGATTCCACGCCGGCCTGGCCGATGACGTGGACACCCTTTTCGCCAACCCTGCGGGGTTTCGCTCCGCCGGGCCGCAGATGCTGGTGGCCGAGCTGACCGCCGGGCTCTCGGGGCCGATCTTCGACATCGCCAGCGTGATGATCGAAGGGACGGGGAGCGATCCGGCCGATCTGCTGGCCTCCGGCAGCGTGCAGGAGCTCCTGGCCAACCTCTACGCCGCCGCCCACCTGCTCGGGCCGCTGTCGTTCGCCTACGTAGGCAACGGGCTCGGGTTCGGGTTCTTCAGCCGAACGATGCTCGGGTTCACGACCGTCGGCACGGTGCCCACGATCTACGTCAACTTCCGGGAGGAGTTCGACTTCTGCGGCGGCTATGCGCTGCGGATTCCACTGCCGGAAAGCTGGAACAGCAGCCTCGACCTTGGAGTCCTGATCCGGGCTACCATGAGCGGCACCAGCAGCTCCGAGCGGGACACCCTGAGCTTCTTCGAGGGGCTCTCGGATCCCGCGGCCCTGCTGCTCGGGGGCCCGTTCAGGATGGGAGTCGGCATCGGCGCCGACGTTGGGCTGCGCTACGCCTACAAGGACGTGTTCGCCCTCGGGGTGGTCGGCAGGGACCTGTACGCCCCGCGGCTGTACTTCGACTACACCTCCATCGACGGCTTTTTCGGCTCCGAGGTGGGCACCCGGTCTACGGGTCTGGAACCCATCGATCTGTCCGCCGGTCTGATGTGGGCTCCCCCCCTGGGAAGTCTGGCCAGGTACATCAGCCAGCTCAAGCTCATGCTGGACTACTCGGATATTTTGGACTTCCTGACCCACCCGGCCACCTCCACCAACCCCATCCTCCACGTCGGCCTCGGCGCCGAGCTCGTGCTCCTGGACGTCCTTTCCCTCCGGGGCGGCTTTGCCCAGGGGCTGTTCAGCGCGGGCCTGGGGCTCGACTTGAGCCTGTTCACGTTGAACCTTTCCATGTTCGGGGCGGAGCTGTCCCCGGAGCCGGGGCTTCGCCCGGTGTTCAACTTCGTTCTGGGGCTTCAGTTCATCCTGTAGCCGCGCCGATCCCGCCGCCGGGATGCACGTTCCTGCCCGAAAAGGCACTCTTGTTGACATTGGCTCTGGGCCGGTGCTATAGTGCCCGTGACTTTCCGGGGCCGCTAGCTCAGTTGGCAGAGCAACAGCCTTTTAAGCTGTGGGTCGCCGGTTCGATCCCGGCGCGGCTCAAGGAAATCCCCTGCAGGACCAGGCTGCTCCTCGTACCCTGTAGCGGACCGCGCTCGCGCGAGGGGCGCAGGCGCTCCCTCCGGTTGACAGGCAAGGCGAAAAAACGTACATTGCCAACGCGCTCACCGGAGGGCGCTGCAAGTGTCTCCTTCGTCTAGGGGTTAGGACACCGGGTTTTCATCCCGGCAACACGGGTTCGAATCCCGTAGGAGATGTCGGCTGGGAATGCTCGACGGCCTTTCCAGCCGCTTTTTTTCAATTCTCGCGGAGGAGGAACCGTCGTGAACAAGATGACCAAGGTT
>Ga0209164_1002944_pt1 | contig 16917 bp, 10 predicted proteins | sample MTBNYHSulfiMetaG_FD_187458 | JGI IMG/M metagenome (GOLD analysis project Ga0209164, IMG submission 187458) | Enrichment culture microbial communities from rom New York Harbor, USA that are MTBE-degrading - MTBE-NYH (New York Harbor Sulfidogenic)... | ecosystem: Environmental > Aquatic > Marine >...
TCGCCCCCGTCAGGAAGTCTGGGACTACGTCTGCGCCCACTACGCGCAAGTGCAGCGGCGCTTCGGCTTCGACTTCATGCGCGGGGACATGTCCCACGTCCAGATGCGCCCCGGCGGGGTGCCGGCTGCCCCGGACCGCCACTACGACCTGCTGCGGACGGTCAAGGAGTACATCCGCGCCCACAACGGCGTCCCCTGGTTCGGTTACTTCGCCGAGAGTTTCCTCCCCCCGCCCGACGTGTTCGCCTACGGGGAGGAGATGGACCACCTGGAGGCTTCCCAGGCCGAGGCGACCCTGGGCGACCTGCAATCCACCGCAGTGGGATCCCCCGAGTTCCTCGACCGCCTGGCGCACTACCGCGACCTGCTGGCGGCCCGGTCGTGCGCCCCCAGCTTCACCGTGATGACCGCCGACAAAGACGACCCCCGCTTCGATGCGCTCTACTTGGAGGGCAACGAAGTGCGCCTCTTCCTGGCCCTCTTCCTAACCGACATGCCCTCCTACACCGCCCTCGGCTTCGAGACGCGCGACCCCCACCCCGAGCCCTGGCCCAACGAGTGGTACACCAAGCTGTACGTGTTCGAGGAGGAAGGCACCTCCAACCGGTATCCCTCGAAGGCCCGCTTCGGGCCCTACCGCTGGGGGCGCAACGCCGCTCTCTTCGCCCGGCTCACCCGCCTGCGTCTCTTTGCCGACGGGGTGCTACCCGCGCTCCGGGACCGCCCGCTGCGCTGGCTCCTGCCCCCCGAGCCGGCTTCCGGCCGCCGGGTGCTGGCCTGGACCCAGCGAGGCGAGCCGGAGTGGCTGTTCCTGGCCAACATCGACCCGGCGGTCCCCGGCCCGCCCCTCGACCTGCCCGCCCCGGCGGGATGGCCGCGACGGGCCGTCCTGGAGCATGCCTTCTCGACCCTCCCCCTCGAGGAGCAAGAACTCGAAGGGCAAGAGACTGGGCCTCTGAGCGCACAGGGGGCGAAGTACCGCCTCCCCGGCCTCGGCCCCGGGGAGGGCCGCGCCTACCGGGCAACCTCGACGCGGGAGGCCGGGCCGTGACCTTCAGCCCGCAGACCGGGGACCACATGCGTCGAGCCTTCAAGTACCTGAACCGCTTCATGGTGCTGATGTTCCGCCTGGGTCTGGGCCGCTGGTTCCAGTTCTGGCCGAGAGTCACCGGGCAGATCCTGGTGTTGGTGCACCGCGGGCGGAAGAGCGGTCTCCTACGGCGCACCCCCCTCAACTTCGCCCGGGTCGATGGCGAGCTCTACGTCCTGGCAGGGTTCGGCCGGGTCTCGGACTGGTACCGCAACCTGCAGGCGGACCGCCAGGGCGAGGTGTGGCTTCCCGACGGCTGGTGGTCCGTAGCAGCCGAGGAAGTGAGCGACCACCCCGAGAGGCTCCGCTTGCTGCGGGCCGTCTTGGTAGGAAGCGGCTTTGCCGCCTACGCCTTTGGGGTGAGCCCGGGCCTGCCCGATGAGCGGCTGGCCCAGATCACCTCCGACTACCGCCTTGTGCGCCTGCGGCTGATCGGGCCCCGCACCGGGCCGGGTGGGCCCGGAGACCTGGCCTGGGTCTGGCCGGCGGCTCTCACCCTGCGCCTGCTGCTACGCCGCCGCCGCTAGACGGCCAAGTCGCGTCGGTCGAGGATCACCCCGCCGGCCACCGGCAGAGCCAGAGCGATGGCCGCCAGCACGCCGGCGTGGGCCCACTCCATGCCTCTCAGCAGCGGGGCCGAGGCGGCGTAGTAGTACCAGGGGGAGGCTTTCTGGACCGTCCCCAGCCAGGTCACCACCTCGGCCAGCGAGAACACCAGATAGGCGGCCAGAGCGGCGGCCGACGCCACGCCCATGGCCAGCCCCCGTTTGCCCGTGACCGCCCCTACCGCCAGGGCCAAGGACCCGAAGACCAGGGCAATCAGCACCACCCCGAGGCCGGCCGCCGCCAGCTTCCCCGAGTCCAGTCCCAGGTCGAAGGCGGCGCCGGCCAGCAGCATGCCGACGAAGTTCACCAGGCCGATCAGGAAGGTGATGGCAGCCATGGCGCCGAACTGCTCGGCCAGCCAACGACGGCGGGACAGGGGCCCGGCGAGCAGCAGATCCAGAGTGCCTTCCTCCTCCTCACCGGCGACGGCTCGCGCTCCGAAGCCGACGGCCAGGATGATCAGGAGCAGCGGCAGCACCAGTGAGAAGAGCTCCATGTGCAGGAAACCGGGCCCGGTGCTCAACGACACTCCCTCGACCATGTTGAACATGGCCCGCAGCGCCTCGGGGTAGCTCTCGAGCATCTCCTCGAAGTCGCCGGCGTTCTCCCGGATGGTGGGGAAGGCACTGCCCAAGAAGAGCAGGTAGACGAACGAGCCACCCACCCACCAGGCCAGGCTGCGGCGCCGGCTCCACACCGCCGCCCCGAGAACGCTACGCAGCATCGCCGGCCCCCTCGTAGTACCTGAGGAACAGCTCCTCCAGGTCGGCCTCGTGGCTCACCACATTGGTCACCTCGTAGCGGGCCGCCGCCTTGACCAGGCGGTCGATGGAGCCCACCGCCGTACACGTCAGCAGGCCGTCCTCCACCACCACGTCCTGGACGCCGGGGAGGGCGGCGAACTCCTCCCGGGGCACCGGCGCGGCGAAGTGGATCTCCAGCCGGCGCAAGGCCTTCGCCTTGAGAGCCTCCAGGCCCTCGACGACTACGAGCCGCCCTTCGCGAACGATGCCCACCCTGTCGGCGATGCGCTCCACCTCGCTGAGCACATGCGAAGACAGGAACACCGTGCGCCCCTGCTCCTTGGCTTCGGCCAACAGCCGGTAGAACTCCCGCTGCATGAGCGGGTCGAGCCCGCTGGTGGGCTCGTCGAGGACCAGCAGTTGGGGAGAGTGCATGAAGGCCTGCACCACCGCCACCTTCTGGCGGTTGCCCCGGGAAAGGTCGCCGATGGGCCGGCCCAGGTCCAGCTCCAGCCGCTCCGCCAGGATCTCGGCGGGGCCGAGGCCGTCGAGGCCGCGCAGGTGCCCCAGATAGGTGAGCAACTGGCGGCCGGTCATCTTCCGGTACAGCGCGGGGTCGCCGGCCAGGTAGCCGACCCGCCGGCGCAGCTCCGGGCCTCCGGTCCGGGGGTCGGCGCCCAACACCAGGGCCCGGCCCTCCGACGGGCGAATCAGGTCGAGCAGCAGCCGGATGGTGGTGGTCTTGCCCGCTCCGTTCGGCCCGAGGTAGCCGAACACCTCGCCGGGCAGGACCTCGAGGTCGAGCCCCACCACTCCGCGATCACGCCCGTAGTACTTGGTGAGACCCTCGAGACGGATGACGGCATCCACGAACCCACCCTACCCCGGCGAGGATCGAGCGACGACAGCCCGCAGATGACCCCCTAGGCGATCCCCTGCGCCGCTTGGATCCGCGCCCGAGCGATCTCCAGGTAGGCCGGCTCGGTCTCGTAGCCGATGAAGTGCCGGCCGCTCTCGACGGCGGCCACGGCGGTGGAGCCCGAGCCCATGAACGGGTCGAGCACCAAGTCCCCCCTGAAGGTGTACAACTCGATGAGGCGTCGCGGCAACTCAACCGGGAAAGGGGCGGGGTGCCCGATGCGGCGGGCCGAGGCCGGGGCGATGTTCCACACCGACACCGTGGCCTCGAGGAACTCCTGGCGGGAAATAGTGTCCTCTCCCAGTCGCAGGCGCCGGAAGGAGCCCTTGCTGGCCACCACCACGTACTCGTGGACGTCGCGCAGGGTGGGGTTGCGGGCCGAGCACCACGAGCCCCAGGCGCAGGAGCCGCCGGCTCCTTGGGCCTTCTGCCAGACGATCTCGCCTCGCAGCAGGAACCCGATCTCCTCGAGCAACGCCGCCACCCGATGGTTGAGAGCGAGGTAGGGGCGCCGCCCCAGGTTGGCCACGTTCACCGCCACCCGGCCTCCCGGCTCCAGCACCCGGTAGGTCTCGCCCAGCACCCGCTTCAGCAGGCCCAGGTACTCCTCGAGGCTGAGGTCGGCGTCGTAGTCCTTGCCCACGTTGTACGGCGGCGACGTGACCATCAACGCCACGCAGTCGTCGGGGAGTTCCTCCATGGCCTCCGACGACCGGCAGATGAGGCGGTCGAGAACCTCTTCCGGGGGCGCCGCCGGCGGACCCGGGCGGCCTGCCGGAGTCGAACGCAGCATGCGGCGCGCGTAGAAGCGGCGGGCGTCGTGCCCTTCTCGCTTTCCTGCACCGAATGACGCTGTTTCCGTAGACATGGCGCGCCGGGACCTCCGAGAGCGAAGCTCACCGTAGCCGACTTATCCACAGGAGCCGCGGAATGTCACGCTCTCGACCTCTCCCGCGGCGCGGGAGAGGCGCGCCCGGAGGCAGCCGGGCGCGGTGAGGGCGAAGCACAACCGCGCCTCCGTCGCGCCCTTGCCCTCATCCCAACCCTCTTCCGGCGCCGCCGGGAGAGGGCGCCGCCCTTCACTCGGGTACGCCATCCAGCGTGTCGTGGCCTAATCCACCGACCAGCAGATCGTCACCGCGGCCACCCCACAGGAAGTCATCGCCGCCGTTCCCGTAGATGTGGTCATCCCCCGGCCCACCCCACAACACGTCGGCGGCGCCGCCGCCCCGGATCACGTCGTCACCCAGGCCGCCCCGCAGCACGTTGGCGATCGGCCCGCCGACGAGCACATCGCCGAATCGCGACCCGATCACCTCCTCGATGCGACGGAGCACATCGGATCCCTCTCCGGTGGCGGTGCCCGCGAGAAGCCGGACGGTGACCGGCCCGAATGCATCGTGGTAGGCGACCACATCATGGCCGGCGCCCCCGCTGACCCAATCGTCGCCGCTCCCCCCGCTGATCCAGTCGTCGCCCGCCCCGGCGTAGATGACATCATCGCCGTGGTCGCCTCGGATGAAATCGTCGCCCGGGCCCGCACAGATCAGATCGTCGCCGCCCAGGCCCCGAATGAAGTCGTCGCCGCCCAGGCCGGTGATGACATCCCTCGCGCTGGTGCCGATGAGGACGTCCGCTTGGGGGGTGCCCCAGAGAGTGGCCTCCTCCCCGGCGCAGAAGTAGGCCACCCGAACCTGCCGGACTACCTGCAACGCATGATTCCCGTGAGAGTCGACGACGTCGTAGGTGACTGCGTACGTGCCCGGAGAGCTGGTATCCACCGAACTCACCACCTGTACCGCCCCGGTCAGATCACCGTCGACCAAGTCGAAGGCGGCGGCCCCCGCATCGAGGTAGGTGCTCCCCGCCGCAACCACCAGGTGCGCCGCCCCCAGCAGCGTGATCACCGGCGGCGTCGTGTCCCCCACCGTCACCGTGAACGAAGCCGACCCCACATTCCCCAACAGGTCGACGGCCGAACACGTCACCGCCGTCACCCCCAACGGGAACAGCGACCCGGAAGCAGGAAGGCAAGTGACCGGCCGCGGCCCACTCACCATGTCCACCGCCGACGCGGAGAACACTACGAACCTCCCGAAGGGGCTCGTCGCCTCCACCGTCATCGGCCCGGGCACCGTCACCATCGGCGGTGTCGTGTCCCTCACCGTCACCGTGAACGAAGCCGACCCGATATTCCCCGCATTGTCCGACGCCGAGCAAACCACCGGCGTCACCCCCAGGGGGAACAGCGACCCGGAAGCAGGAAGGCAAGTGACCGGCCGCGGCCCATCAATCGCATCCACCGCGGATGGATCCACCCACGTCGCCACCGCCCCCAACGGCCCCGACGCCTCCACCGTCATCGGCCCGGGCACCGTCACCACCGGCCCCGTCGTGTCCCCCACCGTCACCGTGAACGAAGCCGACCCGATATTCCCCGCATTGTCCGACGCCGAGCAAACCACCGCCGTCACCCCCAACGGGAACAGCGACCCGGAAGCAGGAAGGCAAGTGACCGGCCGCGGCCCATCGACCGCATCCACCGCCCAAGCCGGGAAGTTCACCGCTGCCCCCGACGGCCCCGACGCCTCCACCGTCATCGGCCCGGGCACCGTCACCACCGGCCCCGTCGTGTCCCCCACCGTCACCGTGAACGAAGCCGACCCCACATTCCCCAACAGGTCGACGGCCGAACACGTCACCGCCGTCACCCCCAACGGGAACAGCGACCCGGAAGCAGGAAGGCAAGTGACCGGCCGCGGCCCACTCACCATGTCCACCGCCGACGCGGAGAACACTACGAACCTCCCGAAGGGGCTCGTCGCCTCCACCGTCATCGGCCCGGGCACCGTCACCATCGGCGGTGTCGTGTCCCTCACCGTCACCGTGAACGAAGCCGACCCGATATTCCCCGCATTGTCCGACGCCGAGCAAACCACCGGCGTCACCCCCAGGGGGAAGGTCGAACCCGATGCCGGAATACACGACACCGGCCGCGGCCCGTCGACCGCATCCATAGCCGATGGATCCACCCACGTCGCCACCGCCCCCAACGGCCCCGTCGCCTCCAACACCAAGTCGGGCATCGCCTGGACCACCGGGGGCACCGCATCCAAGGTGAGGCCCACGATGACCGCATCGTGGTCGGACGACCGGAAGGCGTTCGGCTCGTAGAGAGCGTCCTGAGCAGGCTGCTTGAAGGTCATGTCGTAGTCGAGCAGATCGGGCTCGTCGGCGTTGATGTGCCACGCCGCCGCCCCGGTGACCTCGCCCATCAAGCCGCTCCCGGCCAGCGCGTAGTCGAGGTACCCGAACTGCCCGTCGAAGAGGTAGCTGTAGGCGTACTCCCCGCCGAAGTAGTCGAGCAAGTCCGTGTAACCGCCGGCGCGCAGCACGTCGATGGGGTCTTCCTTGTCATACGAATTCAGGTCCCCGATGATCAGGAAGTCCTCGTCGCCGCTGCCCGTGGGATCGGTAGCCAGCCAGCCCACCAGGGCCTCCGCCGCAGCCGTGCGGGTCAGGTTGCAGTTGCCGGCGCCGTCGCCCAGGTCCGGGTCGCCGACGTCGTTGCAGTCGGACCCCTTCGACTTCAGATGGTTCACCGCCACGGTGAAGATCCCGCTGCCGTCCACCGCCTCGAAGGTCTGGGCCAGCACCGGGCGGTTCTTGGTGTCGATGAACCGAGGGTCGACGGCGGAAGTGAGAACGGCGTGCGCTCCCCGCGGCGTCACCGTCGCCGGCCGGTAGATCAGGGCCACCTTGATCTCGTCGATGCCGATGACGCCGGTGTCGATGTAGGCATAGGTCCCGGCGCCCATGGCTGCGTTGAGCCCGGCGACCAAGTCGGCAATGGCTGCGGCGTTGTTCTCGATTTCGATGAGGCCGACCACGTCGGCGTTGATGGCCGAAAGGGCGGCGATGATCTTGGCCCGCTGCCGATCGAACTCTTCAGCCGTGTTCGCCCCCCGGCTGTTCAGCGTCGTGAAGTAGTTCAGCACATTGAAGGAGGCCACCTTCAGAGTCCCGCCCACGGCCGGCGGGTTCACCGGACGGGGGTTTGTTGCCGTGTAGGTGCCGCCCTGGGTGGGCTGGACGCGGTACTTGTCGAACGAGTAGTCCAGGACCCCAGTCACATCGGTGACCGTGTCCCCGCCCCGGAACCGGTTGGCCAGGTCGAAGGCCAATCCGTTGGGATGGATGGCGGGATCGGGATTCTGACTGGTGCGGCCGTCGTCCAGGGTGATGCGGTCGAGGGCGTTGGCCGCCGCCAATGCCGTCGCCGCCGCGCCCGGTTCGACTACCGCGGTCGGCGTGTACTGGACGTTGCTGGTGAGCACGATCTCGCCGTAACGGTCGAAGTCGAAGAACTCCGAGATGTAGAGGGGCTGGGGGAAAGTAACCCGCATACCCTCGTAAGGCTCGAAGGCGTCGAGGCTGGCCACCGGCAGGGTGAGCGGGGCGGGGGCCGGCAGGGGATTGCCCGCCGAGCAGATCCACACGGTCCCGGGAGTGATCTCGGTGAGGCCGAAGTACTCGCTCACGTGGCCGCGCACCCGTACCCGGTCGCCCGGGCCGACGGCGGCGCCGCCGGGCGCGTAGATGAAGATCCCGTCGGAGGTGGCCGGGTCACCGTCACCGGTCGCGTCTTGCAGGTAGTAGCCGCCCTTTCCCCCGTCCTGGAAGTCGCCCACCACGATGCCTTCCACCGCCACCTCGGCGCCCACCAGGGGGCTGGCCGAGCCGGGACCCTGGACCTGGTAGATGGGGGTGTAGGCGTCCCCGCAGGCCTCAGGCGGCGGCGTGTAGGCCTGGTTGGTGGCGCCGGGGGTGTTGAACGCCTCACCCAGAACCGGGGTGCCCGCGTTCGGTGGGATGCCGGCCAGATCGAAGTCGTTGCGCACCCAATCCGCCGCCGTGTCGGTGTCCGTCCCATCGGGAATACGCGAGGCACCACCTGGGGTGGAAGCCACGCCGTCATACCCCGAGGCCAGGACCGGGACCCCATAGGTGAGGTCGCTCGACCCACCATCGCCAACCGCCACCGCATCCACCAACGCCGACCAAGGCGTGATGTCGAGGACGCCGTCGTCGTTGGTGTCCAGGTCGTTGTCCAGAGCCCCCGTGAAGTCCCTCACCAGCAGCAGGGTGATGGTCCCGTTCTCTAGGGCGTTGGCCGCCAGATTCGCCAGATAGAAGCCGCCGGCATCGGTGGTCCCGACGGCGATCACCTCGTCCACCTTGCCCGTCTGCGTACCTGAGAAGTCGCCCTCGATCTCCAACACGGTGTAGGCCGAGTAGTCGGAACTCGGATCCCCATACACCTCCACATACTCAACATCCGTGCCCGTCGTGCTCGCCGAGAACTCGTTGATCTTCGGATCGGCCGCAGGGGGCGTGTAGGCCTGATTCGAGGCGTTCGGGGTGTTCAACGCTTCCCCCAGAACCGGAGTCCCCGCGTACCCGGGGATGCCCGCCAGGTCGAAATCGTTCGGCATCCAGTCGGCAGGCGCGTCCGTGTCCAGCCCATCGGGCAGGCGCGAGGCCCCGTCCGTTCCCACCGCAAGCAGGGGGGCACCGTAGACGCGGTCGCTCCCGCCGCCATCGGTCAGAGCCACCGCATCTACCACCGCCGACCACGGGGAGGAATCGAGCGCCCCGTCGTCGTCGGTGTCCAGGTCGTTGCCCACTGCCCCGCTGAAGCCCCTCACGAGCAGCAAGGTCAGCGTGCCGTTCTCGATGACGTTATTCAGGAACCCGGTGTGCCAGAAGCCGCCGGCAGTCGTGGTGCCCACTACCCAGGCGGTGTCGATGACCCCGGCACCGGTGCCGTCGCCTTCGATCTGAAGGACCGTGTAGGAGCTGTAGTCGACTCCCCCACTCCCGAAGACCTCGATGTATTCACTGGTGTCCGTGCCGGTGTGATCGGCCACGAACTCATTGATCTTCGGATCGACGGCGGTCACCACCTGGTTGGTGGCGCCGGGGGTGTTGAACGCCTCACCCAGAACCGGGGTGCCCGCGTTCGGTGGGATGCCGGCCAGATCGAAGTCGTTGCGCACCCAATCCGCCGCCGTGTCGGTGTCCGTCCCATCGGGAATACGCGAGGCACCACCTGGGGTGGAAGCCACGCCGTCATACCCCGAGGCCAGGACCGGGACCCCATAGGTGAGGTCGCTCGACCCACCATCGCCAACCGCCACCGCATCCACCAACGCCGACCAAGGCGTGATGTCGAGGACGCCGTCGTCGTTGGTGTCCAGGTCGTTGTCCAGAGCCCCCGTGAAGTCCCTCACCAGCAGCAGGGTGATGGTCCCGTTCTCTAGGGCGTTGGCCGCCAGATTCGCCAGATAGAAGCCGCCGGCATCGGTGGTCCCGACGGCGATCACCTCGTCCACCTTGCCCGTCTGCGTACCTGAGAAGTCGCCCTCGATCTCCAACACGGTGTAGGCCGAGTAGTCGGAACTCGGATCCCCATACACCTCCACATACTCAACATCCGTGCCCGTCGTGCTCGCCGAGAACTCGTTGATCTTCGGATCGGCGGGGGCCGGGGGCACCAGGCAATCCGAAGTGTGCGCTCCGAGGCCACTAAAGGTGTCCTCGGCGTAGCCGTCCCACTCAATGGAGGGGTCGAAGGCATTGGAGCCGTCGGGGTCACCGGCGCAGACGGCGGCCTTACGCCGCAGAGTGTTGTTGGCGGTGCTGGTGAGGCCCGTGCCCCACTCGGTACCGGGGTCGACGCCGACCTGGCCGATGACGTCCAGGAAGGTCGTCCCTTTGCGCAGCACCAGTGCGTCGTTGCCGTTGAACAAGCCGGCACCGCTGGTCTGGTCGGCCTGAGCCAGGATGGTGGCGTTGGCGCTCGAGTGCGCAACGACATACACGTCGCCGTTGGCGATCGTGCCGGTCAGATTGATGGTCACGCTGGCGGTGGCGCTGCCGTTGGAATACTGCTGGATGCTGTACCCGCCCGCCCCCAGGTCCACCGCGGCGCCGGTGGCGTTGTAGATCTCCAGTGCCTTGTTGTTGCTGCTCCCCTCGATGTACTCGGAGAAGAGCAAATCCGCCGCCCAGGCATGGACTTCCCCTGCCGCTAGGGGCAGGAACGCCACCGCCAGGACGACGACTACCAGACCGGCAAAGAGCCTCGAGACACGCGGTCGCACCTCACACCTCCGCTCGTCCCCAACCCGGGCCCGATGAGGGCCGCGGAACAGCGCCAGCACGCCCGGGACACTACCTGCCGCCGATCCCGCCCGCTCGGTGCGGGAGCAGGCAAATCTCGACCCCGCCGAGTGGATTAGCCATAGCCCCCTGGTTATAGTCTTAGAGGTTTTGGCGCGTGGGGTCGCGCTCGCCCCCACCGCTTCACCCCTCCCGCCCTCCCGGGCGGGTTGAGATCCCCTAGGGAGGAATGCATACATGCGCAAGCACCTGAAGGTGCTGGTCGGCCTGGTGCTGGTCCTCGGCCTGGTAGCCGCGGCCTGCGGCGACGACGCCGTAGAAACCACCACCACCATGGCCCCCGAGACCACCACAACTACGGCGGCCCCCACCACCACGGCGGCCCCGACGACCACTGCAGCCCCCACTACCACCGCGGCTCCGGCCGAGCCCCTGCTGGTGTGGGCCGATGAGACCCGCGTGCCGGTGATCGAAGCCGTCGCCGCCGAGTTCGAGGCCGCCACCGGCGTGCCCGTCCAAATCGAGCTGGTCGGCTTCGGCGACATCCGCGCCAACATGGTCCAGCAGGCCCCCTTGGGCGAAGGTGCCGACGTCTTCATCGGCGCTCACGACTGGATCGGCGAGCTCGTGGTGAACGGCGTCGTCGAGCCCATCGACCTCGGCGCCCGCGCCACCGAGTTCTTCAACGTGGCCCTCGAGGCGTTCAGCTACGACGGCCAGCGCTACGGCCTGCCGTACGCCATCGAGGCCATCGGCCTGTACCGCAACACCGACCTGGTCCCGGATGCCCCGGCGACCTTCGAGGACCTGCTCGCCGTCTGCGACGCTCTCGACGCCGAGATGGCCGAGCCGTGGCAGTGCCTGGCTCTGCCGGCGGGCAACGATGCCTACCACCACTATCCCTTTGTGGCCTCCGCCGGTGGCTACATCTTCGCCTGGGACGGCACCTCCTACGATCCCACCGACGTGGGCCTCGACAGTGACGGCGCCATCGCCGGCTTCGAGTTCTTCGACGGCCTCGTTGCCGACGGGTACATCGACCCGGCCGTGGACTACGGCACGATGACCAACCTGTTCTTCAACAACCAGGCCGCCTTCATGTGGACCGGCCCGTGGGCGCTGCCCGATGTCAAGGCCGCCGTCGAGGCCGGGACGCTCTCCGGCTACGCCACCAGCCCGCTGCCCGACATCCTGGGCAACACCGCCGTCCCCTTCGTGGGCGTGCAGGGCTTCATGGTGAATGCCTTCAGTGAGCAGAAGGCCCTGGCCCAGACCTTCGTGCTGGACTACATCGCCACCGTCGACGTCATGACCCAGCTGTACGAAGTCGGCCTGCGCGCTCCGGCGCACATCGACGCCTTCAACGCCGTGGCCGCCGACCCCGACGTCCAGGCCTTCGGCGAGTCCGCCTCCGCCGGCAACCCGATGCCGAACATCCCCGAGATGGCTTCGGTGTGGGACGCCCTGGGCACCGCCGTCCAGGAGATCTACAACCAGACCTCCGACGCGGCCACTGCCCTGACCACCGCCGCCGAGACGGTTCGCGCCGCCATCGCCGGCTGATCCAGCCCGTATTCGAACCGATGAGGGCGGGGCGCCAGCCCCGCCCTCATCGCGTCCCCAGGATGCCCGGCGACGGCGTGCGAGGCGCCCCTGACCCGGACTAGCATCCCCGGCAATCCGAGAGGAAGGGCACGGGGAGGTGAGCTTCTTCCGGCGCTACGGGCCAGGGTGGTGGATCCGTCTGTTCGGCCTGGCCCTCCTCGACGGCATCGTCGTCGCCCTGATTCCCTCGCTGGTGGACCGCGGCGCCACGGTGGCCCTCATCTCCATCGTGGTGGGCACCCTCGGCATCAACTATGTGTTCCTCTCCGCCCGGGCCATGCCCTTCCGCTGGCTGGTGCCGGGGATGGTGTTCCTCGTCCTGATGATGCTGTGGCCCATCATCTTCACGGTGTGGGTCGCCCTCACCAACTGGTCCACCGGCAACTTCATCACCAAGGACCAGGCGATCGAGCGCCTCACCCAGGGCGGCGCCTACCTGATCGAGACCGAGGAAGCCCAAGTAGTCGAGCTGTACCTGTACCGGGACCCCGCGCTGAGCACACCGGCCGATCCGCTGGCCGACCTCAAGGTCCTGGTTCGCACCGAGGCGGGCGACCTCTTCTACGGCTCTCCCCGCCTGCGCACCTCTGCCACCCCGGAAGAGCCCACCCTGGACTGCTGCACCCCCGCCGGGGTCGATGAGGAGGTGGCGGCGCAATACGGGGCGGCCACCCTCGGCGAATTAGGGGCGGTGGACGACGATGGCGACGGCATCCCGGAGACCGTCGGCGGTTACGCCAAGCTCCGGCTGCTGGACATCGGCACCATCAGCGGAGTCCTGGACCAACTGGTGCTCGACGTGCCGGGCCGGGGCCAGGCCCGGGCGCGCACGTTCTCCTCGGCGGTGCTCGCCGAGCAGCGGTTCGTGTACGACGAGGCCACCGACACCCTCTACGACCGATTGAACGAGACCACCTGCGCCGCCCAGGAGGGCAACTTCGTCTGCGACGGCGTCCGCCTCGACCCGGGCTGGAGGGAGTTCCAGGGCATCGAGAACTTCGCCGACTTCGCCACCAACGAGCGCATCCGTACCCCCTTCCTGCGCATCTTTGTGTGGAACGTGATCTTCGCCGTGTCGGTGGTGTTGCTGCAGCTGGTGCTGGGCCTGGGCCTGGCTCTCACCTTCGAGGATCGACGCATGAAAGGCCGGGGCTTCTACCGCTCGCTGTTGCTGATCCCTTGGGCCGCCCCCGGGTTCATCGTGATCCTGGTGTGGCGCGGGCTGCTGAACCCCACCTACGGCCCGGTCAACAACCTGTTGGAGGCTTCCTGGCTGGGCGACCTGTCGCGCTCCACCTGGCCCAAGTGGCTGGTGACCGTGTTCCTGGTGGCTTGCGCCGCGGCACTGCTCTGGATGGCAGCCGGCATGCTGCGGCGCCGCCGCTGGTTCGCCTTCGTCCTGGGGATCATGGGCGCGGCGGTCATCGCCTGGTTCCTCTACAAGATCCTGGGGCCCGGCTTCGCCTATCGCGAGGTGCGCATCCCGTGGGTGCAGCCCACCGGCAACTGGTTCTGGTCGAAGCTGGCGGTGATCCTGGTCACCATGTGGCAGGGCTTCCCTTACTTCTTCCTGATCTGCACCGGCGCCCTGCAGGCCATCCCCACCGACATGAAGGAGGCCGCCAGGGTCGACGGGGCTTCCCCCTTCCAGGTCTTCTGGAAGGTCACTTTCCCCATGCTCATGGTGGGCATCGCCCCGCTGATCATCGCCTCGTTCGCCTTCAACTTCAACGCCTTCGTCAACATCTTCCTGCTCACCGCCGGCGGGCCGCCGGTGTCGGGGTACGGGGTTCCCTTCGGGGAGACCGACATCCTGATTTCCTTCGTCTTCGACCTGGCGGTGGAGAGCGGGCGCGGCGGCCAGTACGCCCTGGCGGCGGCGGCCACCTTCTTCATCTTCTTCATCGTGGCCACCATCTCGGCCATCAGCTTCCGCTTCACCAAGAGGCTGGAGGAGATCTATGGCAGCCTCTGACCTGAGCGCCCCCGCCGAGACCACCCGCACGGTGAAGACCCGCCGGCACATGAGCCCGCGCCGCTACTTCCGCGAGATCGGCTGGCGTCACATCGTGGCCGTGCTGGCTTTGCTGTTCGCCCTCTATCCGATCGCCTGGATCCTGTCGTCTTCGATCAACTCGGTGAACACCCTCACCGCCACCAAGTTCATCCCCGACTCCACCACCTTCGGCAACTACACCGCCCTGTTCGGCGGGTGCCGCTGGGATGCCGGGTTCCCCCCGTTTGCCTGCGAGCTCCACACCGTGGGCCAGCAGGTGGTGCCGCCCATCCCCACGTTCCTGTGGAACTCGGTGAAGATCGCCATCATCGCCTCGACCATCCAGCTGGCGTTGTCCGCCCTGGCGGCCTACTCATTTGCCCGCCTGCGCTGGAAGGGACGGAGGGTAGGGCTCATCGCCATCTTGCTGATCCAGATGTTCCCCCAGTTCCTGGCCTTCGTGGCTCTCTTCCTGCTGCTCGACACCATGCAGGACACCTTCAGCTCGGCGGTGCAAGTCAACCTCTGGGTGATCGCCATACCGCTGGCTCTGGTAGGCGCCGGCGCGGCGCTGATGGCCCGACGGTCCGACTGGAAGGATTCCGCCAAGCGCAACGCTTACATCACCGCCGGGGTGAGCGGCCTGATCCTGGCCTGGGCGCTCATCGGCCAGTTCGTCGACACCTGGTGGCCTTTCGTCGCCGACTACAAGGTGACCCTCTTCCCCAGCATCGGGCTCGGCTCCCACACCGGCCTGGTGCTGGTCTACCTGGGCGGATCGATCGGGGTGAACACCTGGCTCTTGAAGGGGTTCATGGACTCCATCCCCACCTCGCTGGACGAGGCGGCCAAGGTGGATGGGGCCACGGAGTGGGACGTCTTCTCCAAGATCATCCTGCCGCTGGCCCGGCCCATCCTGATCGTGGTGTTCATCCTGACCTTCGTAGGCCTGTACAACGAGCTGCTGCTGGCCACGGTGCTGATTCGCGACGTGCAGCAGTTCACCCTGCCGGTGGGCTTGCAGTTGCTGGTGGAGAACGACTACAGCGGCACCTGGGGCATGCTGTCGGCCGCGGCGGTCATCGGCACCGCTCCGATCCTGATCCTCTACTGGTCGCTGCAGGACCGCATCGTCGGCGGCCTCACCGGCGCCGTCAAGGGCTAGGCCGGGCCGTCGGGCCCGTCGGCAGCCCCCGCCTCAACACCCCGCCTCAACAGCCCGCGTCAAGAGGGGAAGGGGGCGCGCTCGGTCGGTGGAGGCGGAGGAGCGGGAGCGGGCGATCCGGTGGCCTCCTGCGCGATGGCGATGATCTCTTCCCAGTCGCAGGCCAGGGCGCAGCGCCCGCAGAAGTATTGCTGGCCCCGGGTAACCACCGCGGTCGCTCCGCATCGGGAGCACCTCATCGCTTCACTCCTCGGTCATCGGCTGGGAGAGTCTTCGGCAGCGAGGCCCCGCGGCTTGAAGGGCACCGGGACGCGGAGGCGGGGGCCCGCACCCCGGGCCCCCGCCTCCGTCCGCTCCTCCCTCAGCGGCCCAGAACCTGCTCGGCCAGGATCATGGCAAGATCCTTGACCGCCACCTCCTCCTCACGCCCCAGGTCCTTGACGCCATCATCGAGCATCACGTAGCAGAACGGGCACCCGGTGGCGATAGTGGGTGCGCCGGTGGCCAGGGCTTCCTGGGTACGCTCCACGTTCACCTTCTTGCCGGTGTGCTCCTCCATCCACATCTGGGCCCCGCCGGCGCCGCAGCAGAACGAGCGCTTGCGGTTGCGCTCCATCTCGGTGAGCTTGGCCCCGGCGACCCGCAGCAGCCGGCGAGGCGCGTCGTACTCGTCGTTGTGGCGGCCCAGGTAGCAGGGGTCGTGGAAGGTGACCTTCCCGTCGGCCCGTCCGTTGGGCTTCAGCTTGCCCTGGGCCACCAAATCCAGGAGGAACTGGCTGTGGTGGAACACCCGGTAGTCCCCGCCGAACTGGGGATACTCGTTGGCCAGGGTGTTGAAGCAGTGGGGGCACTGGGCGATGATCTTGGTCACCCCGGCCTCGTTCAGCGTGGCGATGTTCTGCAGTGCCAGCGTCTGGAACAGGTACTCGTTGCCCGCCCGCCGGGCCGGGTCGCCGGAGCACAGCTCGCGCGGCCCCAAGATGGCGAAGTCCACGCCGGCGGCATGCAGCAAGCGGGCGGTGGCCAGGGTCACCTTGCGGTTGCGGTCGTCGAACGACCCGGCGCAGCCCACCCAGTACAGGTACTCGGCCGTCACCCCGGGCTCCCCGAGGATCTTCACCGGGAAATCCACTTCGCGAGTCCAGGCGGCCCGCTCCTGCTGGCTCATCCCGTAGGGATTGGAGGAGTTCTCCATGCTGATGAAGGCGTTCCCCAGCTGGCTGGGAAAATCGGCCTCCATGAGCGCCAGGTACCGCCGCATGTCGAGGATCTTGTCGAGGATCTCGATATCCACCGGGCACACCTGCTCGCAGGCGCGGCAGGTGGTGCAAGCCCACAGCTCGGCCGGGGTGATCCGCTCGAATACCGAATCCGAGGTAACGGTGATCTCCCCATCCACCCCCACCGGGGGCGATACCGCCGGTGAGCCGGTACGCGACATGACCTCGCCCAGCTTGACCACGATCTCCCTGGGATCGAGAGGCTTGCCGGTGTGGTTGGCCGGGCACACCGAGGTGCAGCGCCCGCAGATGGTGCAGGCGTCGGTGTCGTACAACTGCTTCCAGGTGAACTCCCCCACCTTGGCCGCACCCACCGACTCGATGTCGG
>Ga0209164_1002945_pt1 | contig 16917 bp, 11 predicted proteins | sample MTBNYHSulfiMetaG_FD_187458 | JGI IMG/M metagenome (GOLD analysis project Ga0209164, IMG submission 187458) | Enrichment culture microbial communities from rom New York Harbor, USA that are MTBE-degrading - MTBE-NYH (New York Harbor Sulfidogenic)... | ecosystem: Environmental > Aquatic > Marine >...
TGCGCTGAAGCACGGAGCCGATATCGTTGTCATGGTGCATCCGGATTATCAATATACCCCCAAACTCATTCCAGCGATGGTTGCATTAATAGGGAATGGCCTATACCAGTGCGTCTTAGGGTCTCGAATCCTGGGCGGCCATGCTCTGAGCGGGGGGATGCCTGGTTGGAAATATTTTTCGAATCGGCTTCTTACTCTTGTGGAAAACTGCCTCCTCAACGAAAAATTGTCTGAATATCATACGGGTTATAGAGCCTTCTCCCGAGAACTGCTGCAAAGTCTGCCACTTCATCACAATTCCGATGATTTTGTATTTGATAACCAAATGCTTGCACAAATTCTCTGGGCTGGTCATAAAATCGCGGAGATCAGTTGTCCCACCAAATATTTTGCCGATGCTTCTTCAATTAATTTTTCCCGAAGCCTCAAGTACGGTTTTGGGTGTCTAAAGACAGCGTTATTGTACCGTCTATCCCGCATGCATTTAATTCGTTCACCTTTGTTCACAAACGTCCGCGATACACATTGATGCATCTGATAATTACAGGCATCCGGCGTTAATGACTTCCTGCACCTGGAACTGGAATTCAGCCGAAGTCGTAAAGAATACCAGCAACTCCTGTCGACTATAGGTCTCTGTATCGAGAAAGCCTGCCCAATATTCAAATTCCTCCACCAACGCACCCCGACGCAGAATACCATTGTAAAGATCCTCTACATATTCCTTGTTCGTCCGATTTCTCAGCGCATATTCCGGACTCGTCACAAACCCGAGCGCAATTAAATGGGATAGATCCCGGACTGCCTGGGCGCCAGTACACTGCGCATTGCGCATCATCGCTAAATAGGCATTAAAGCCTGCCGTATCGGGAAGTCGATTCAAAATCCCGCGATAAAAATCATTGACCAGGTTGCATTCCGCACGGCTCGAACCAGGGCCAAACAGCCCTTCCATGAAGAGACGAAATTCTTCACTATATGCAAAATAATTCAGAATCACATTGCGCGCTAACCCTTGCTCTAAAAATCCGACCCAGTACGCAATCTCTGCCCCGCTTGGCGTCCGGTTGAGGAAGGTCTCATAAAGATCCACTACATATTCGACGTCCGTTTTGTTCCGCAAAAAGTATTCATCCGAATTAAAGAAAAACTTTGCAAGGGCGATAAACCCTTCCTTCACGTCAACGCCCAGGCCGACAATCCGTTCGATCTCCGACCGCCATCCTTCCGCCCCGCCGGACTCGGGGAGGCGGTCCAAAATATCGAGATAATATTTCCCCACTGAACTCTCAACTTGTAGGCCAAACGAATTGAAGGCAAATTTGAATTCCCGATGCCCCCCTTGAGTGTCATCCAACGAAAATTGCGCCGCTTCCGAAAAGGAAATTCCCGCAGGCAAAACAAGCTGCGTCGTGTAACGGCCATCCCCTGAAAATCGGTCGCCGTTAGCACCATCATCGGTCATTGTTGAAGAATATGTCTGACCATCAATCTCCAACTCAAATTCCACCTCAGCCACGGGAATGAGCCCGGGATATACCTCCACCGAAACCGTCAGCAGGTCGCCACCCCCGTCAGAATACCCCAAATCAGATATCGGGTTTTCCAAATACAATGTATAACTCGATATCCGTGATCCCGTCCGCTTAAACATAGGCCACGGGTTGGCACCTTTATTAAAATCACCAAGCTCCCAGATATGAACCAGACCGTTGTTTACGGTTGTTCCTCCATCACTCGAGACTCCAGTAGCCCACACGAGTTCCACCTTTCCGTTGCCATCCAGGTCGGCAGATGCAGGACTTGCAAATACCGCTGTTGTCCCCGTCGTGAAATTGGTATGGCCGTAGCGAAACGCCTGAACAATCGATCCATCATCATTCACTGCCATAATGGACCATCCCGCTCCGACAATAATTTCCGGCAAGTGATCATTGTCCACATCCACCAAAATGGGAGAACTCTTTATATGCGGATGCTGATCTCCCGGATGTTCTTGAAGCGGGAGCATGGGAAAACCGGGTAAGACATTTCCGTGATGATCCCACACATAGAGGTATCCGGAAAGATCAGCGGCGACAATCTCGACCTCACCGTCCCCATTCAAATCTCCCAGTGCAGGCGCGCCCCAAACAACATTATCAGTTGCCGCAAACAAACCATATCCGGCATCGCCTGGGTTTTTTCCCAGCGGGTTCACATAAGCAGTGCCATCGCTCGTAAAGGCATACACGCCTTCGCCTGCCTGTGTAGTGTAAAACGTTCCGGTTCCATGAAAAATCTCCATATTTCCATCCTGGTCAACGTCGCCTACGGACGGGGTCGATAATACCACCTGCTCGATCCATTGTGGAAAGGCTCCGATTCCATTACCGAAAAAATTCATCACCCGCAATGCCCCTCCCATTGGTAGAAGCCCGCCTGATGAATCAGCTCCGATAATAATGTCAAGGAAGCCGTCCCAATCCATATCGGCCAAAGCAGGTGAAGACACAACGGTATCCGTGTTCAGAAAAGGCCATTCAAAATCATCTTCGTCCACCTGACCCCAATTAACGACTCCAGGCTTTGAAGAAGAATCCTCGTCGTCATCACCGGGTGCCCCCTCATCGATGTAACCGTCTCCATCGTCATCCACTCCTGCAAACCCTGAAGCATCGTCCGATGTATTATAAGGGGTAAACGGTGTCATATCCCCACCGGGATCTTCGTTATATTTTCCATCCCCGTCGTCATCCAGCTCGTATATCGGCGCCATCCAGAAGTTATCCTTCCCAGGAGTGTGAAAAAAACGGATTTTTGATCCAGCCTCAAGTGTTGGATCACGATCCATTCCCTTCAGTGCATAAATATTCTGATCTGTTCCTCCAATCACCAGATCAAGAAGGCCGTCGTTATTGAGATCCGCCAACGCTGCCGTTGAATAAAAGCCATCACAGTAGCCGTCCTGAATCGGGTTTCCTAAACCATCATAGGTATCCCAGCCCCGAATGAGAAGCTTGAGCTTCCCTTGATAGGTGAGAATAAGAATTCCTCCCTGCCCGACCGGACCGTATCCGGTTGTTGTCCCCCCGCCCCCGCCAACGGCGTCGACAAAGCCACCGATCCCGACAATAATTTCAGGAATACCATCACCATCCAGATCGCCGGCAGCTGGTGAGGATTGAATGGTGATATTGCCAAGATTGGTGTTATTTTTGACCTCATCGTTGAACCATTCGGGCACAGGAGATATGGATTGATCAAAAGCATCGCCCGCATAGTACTCCCACAAGAGGTTGCCCTGATAATCAAAGCAATATAGATACCCGGCCATGTCACCAACCATAATCTCCCGAAACCCATCGTGATTGATGTCATATAGCAGGGGTGAGGAATGAATATACCCGCGGGTAGTCACTGTAAAATGCTTCGTCTGGACGAAATTGGCAACGATCGTTCGGTCCTGATTCATCGTTACCGTAATCGATTTGTCATCTTCAAGACCGACAGGTACATCTCCTGCCCAGTGGGTAAAGACATAACCATCTGGAGGAGTTGCAATCAAATCTTGCGTTGCATAGACAGTAAAATCAGGATGAGTATTTCCCAGATAACCAATTGTCCCCTCCGGAGGGAAAGTCGAGTTAGAAATCCCTATATTATTGCTTATAGTTAAATAATAAAAATCAACACATAAGGCTGTCGAAACCGTGCCAACCACAAAAGCCAGTATGATCAACGACTTAAAAATATGTATAGCGCGCATTGCAACCCTCCCTTCCCGAGCCTAATTAGGCGCTTTATGACATCAATCATAACTCATAACGGCCTCAGGGAAAACATATAGATCAGAGGTTTCATCTCCACCTATGCACTTTAATGATCTTTGCCATAGCCAACTCGAAGTAAATACCCTGCGTGAAGGAAACGAGTCAAGACCTATTCCTTTTCAAAAAACAAAATGATTGATGTGAAAATAGCTTCTCCATCCATAAGGCTCAGTTGCGGACTCAAATATTTTTCATCTGGAAAAACGAGGGGTTTCTCAAGCATTATCGAAGGTACTTCAAAACAGATATCCTGCACCAATTTTAATCCGCTTGGGTTGACAACATAGTGCAACAGGTCTCTCTCATTAAAAAACTCCGGATGTTCGACTCCGTTCAATACATATTCCGTTGCCACTACTGCCACCCCGCCAGGTTTCAGCACCCGGCCTATTTCGCCCATGGCGCGGGCCGCCATAGCCTTGCCCCCGAAGTGTTCAATCGAGGAGAGCGAAAAAACCACTTCAAAGCTGTTATCTCTAAAGCCTAAGAATCGGCCGTCCATAGGAAGAAACCGCAGCCTCTCCCTGGGATATTCAAAAGGCCGGTACTTATCCGGGTCTTTTAAAACCGCATTGTCGCCCTCCATGCCGCCTTCCGTTGTCCAGGCGCCTTGAAATAAATCCGTCGCATAGACGCGTTGAAAATGCCTTGCAAGCCAATAAACAATACACTCATGACCGGATCCCACGCCAAGGGCCAAATGACTCTTGTTAAGTCGGTTCAGGATGTTAAGCCCGTAAATGGTCTGAACCCATTCAAAGGTTTTTTTGTGCATGGCATTTATGGAAGTGGGCACAATTTGAAGGTCCTGTGCCAGTTCCTGCCATTTCGGATCAAGCCATTTGCTTGGATTGACGAGTTCATTAATACAGGTCTCCTCAAAGGCCGGTGTTTTGACATAGGATTCAAATCTTGCAGCGGATCCAACAGAAACCCGCCCTGCGAAATACTGCCATTCCGGCACTCGCATATGACCCTTCAAAAATTCATTCGAATATACAAGAGATCGAATGAAATCCCGGCGGGAGATCTCGCCGTTGGCAATCTTTTCCTCATAAAAGGCCGCCCCATGAGAATCGGCCTGCCGATCTAAAACAATTTGATAGGCCAATTCAACGAACTCAGCGTCATTGCAATTCAAAACGTCCCGAAGCTTTCTCTCACCCGAAATCGTCACATTCTTGACATCAAAATTGGAGAGTCGCTTGCAGGCTTCTTTGACTTTGTCAAAAACAGTTGGCATGCTTTACCCTAAAAGTTAATCATCCTCCTCAATTATATCAATCAATCTCCTTTTGATCTGGGTCCGGCTGTAACGTTCCGTCACATACGCTCTGGCCCGATCACCCATTTCCTTAATGAAGCCGCCTCCTTCACATAGCCGATTAAGCGCCGCCTTAAATCCTTCATAGTCTGAGTAAACCATGCCACCCCCGCTATCCTTTATGTGATCAACCAAGACTTCGCAGCTCCCGTTCACCAAAACAGGCGTACGCTGTGCCATGGCCTCCAGCGTTACAATGCTGAGGCTTTCATATGCCGATGGCATAACAAAAACGGCCGCCCCACTCATTAAAGAAAACTTGTCATTTTCAGATACGAAACCTTTTAACTCTGTGTCATTGGTAGAAGATAAGCCAATAGTATCCTCTCCGGTCATAATAAGACGCAAATCGGAAGGATGTTCCATTTTGTAACGCGTAAAATAGTCTACCAGCTTATCGCATGCCTTATGCTTATCTATACGACCACAGTAGAGTATATAAGGAAAGTCCAACCGTGTAGGTGCATGTTCTCGGGTCTCTATAACCGTTCCCATGACTCTTCCGGGACGTTCTCCCCATAATCTTTCTCCCAGTCTACGTTCCGCATGAGTGTTCCAAAGCAACCACCGTACCCGCGCGGTCATAAAAGCATATGCTGGAAAATATGCCGGTGCTTCATCGTGCAAAGTCGGAACCAGAAAAATCCGTCTTGCCGAACAACGCCGAACGCCAAAATAGGTAGTTGGAAAAAGGTAGGTGAAAAAAATTATTTTCTTATAGTTCAAATGTTCTTGAGAAAGAAATTTCAGCAGTTTCTCGGAATATGGCCCCTGCCGCAAAATAAATTCTTCTTGAAGAGCAGGTGTCCAGCAAATCTTTCTTGAGCCGGAATCGAATGATTTCAGCAGGCGCGCGTGCAGCTCATGCCAGTATGGCGTACGACCTTGATCAACGCGAAAACGATGAATCGACAGACCGTCTCTCGTTTCCTTCCCTTCCGGCAGACTGTTGTTCCAACTAATGGCATCCAAGGCAGTGGTCGTAATGATTTCAACATGATATTCTTCTCTAAGCAGTGTGGCGTACGTCCAAGAAAGGGCTTCAGCGCCTCCCACAATACTGGGGTGCGATCTTTGAATCACAATAGCGATCTTGTTCATAAAAATGGACCCAGAACCCGCAGAAAACCATGCTCGATTTTTTCGTTCGAGAAATACTCCTCATAGCGCTTCCAGCCCATCTCACCCAAGCTAAAGTGTAAATGTTCATCGCAAGCAATGGCATTCACCGATGCCGCAATCCATTCTGGATCAAACTCCTCCCACAGTATTCCTGAATCACCAACTGTTCCCGTAATAGCGGTACCCGCTACGGCCACTATCGGGATTTTCATCGACATCGCCTCAACTATAGGTACACAAAAGCCCTCATGCTGACTCATAATCGCAAAAACATCCGCAACCAGATAGTATGCCTTCAGCGCCGCATCAGAAACCTTGCCCAGGAAAAAAACCTTTTTTTCCAATCCGCTTCGAGCTATTTGGTTTTTTAGATGTACCTTATACGATTGAAGCTTTTGATCCAGTCCCCCCACGATCAGAAGCCGACTCGTGGGGTTGTATTCGTGAGAATAGTAACTGAAAGCCTCTATCAAACGATCATATCCCTTGTTTGGGGCTAAACGGCCTACCATAAGAAGATTAACAAATTCATCATTAAAACGGTCGAGTTCCAAAAGATCCGATTCGATTCCTTTCAAGCGATCGACTTGGTGAAATGGAGGAACAACTCCACAGTCTGATTCTTCGGCTCCCGCCAGAACCAATTCCCGCTTGCTGTATTCAGAACATGCCAGGTATACATTCACTCCCAACTTCGGAAGTTCCTGTAAAGCTCGATGTCCATACTCACAAACCTGGAAGTAATCGTTACAGATGCCGCAAAAAAACTCCGGCGGCGTGACATTATGATATCGAACCACCTTATAACATCTAATATTCGATAAAATATTTAGCCCTTTATCCCATCCCGTAGCATAATGATAAATGCAGATATCCTCAGGGTCTTCAACAAATTCCGGTAACGCTTCGATCGGCAGGACAGTAAGGGTTGAAAGGGAAGCGGCCTCAGCAAATACTTGAACAGCATACCCCATCTTCACGAGGATCTTATTCATCCCCATCATATCATTGCTAACGGCATCCCCCGGTTCAAAACTCGTGTTGCATATTGCAATTTTTTTCATTCGATCTTTTCTATTTCGGAATCAGGTCTGCATTCGATAAAGCCGAAAGTAGCCTTTTTCTGATCTTTGCATTGTCAAAAAGAGCCCGATAGCGTCTTTGTCCCATCCTGCCTAAACTGCGTCTCACCGTATCGTTCTCCCTGATCATATTCATCGAAGCAGCCAATAGTTCAGGATCATGCTCTCTCCAGACAAGCCCTACGTCACTGGCAGTCTCCGCAATGGCAGTCGTGGCATACCCTACAATGGGAATTCCCATCGACATGGCTTCCACCAGAGGCACACAGAATCCTTCGTGAAGGCTTGTTATGGTAAATGCATCGGCAATTGCATAACAGGCCTTAAGTTCTTGTATCGAAACCTCGCCGAGAAAAAAAACTGCATCGTGCAGATCAAAACCCTTGACTCTTTCGCACAACATCCTATTGTAAGCGTCTAATGCCGGATCAGCCTTACCCACAATCAGAAGACGACTTTTCGGATTGTATACTTTATGATACACGTTAAAAACATCAATCAGATGCTCAAGCCCTTTGTTCGGCGCAATTCTCCCAACCATAAGGAAGTTCGCTTTTCCATCGCCGAAACGATCAAATATACTTGGGTTAGGTTCGATCTCTTGCAGTAGATCGATTTTGTGAAAAGGAGGAACAACCGTTCCCTCTATAGGATTCGAAGACAGATCTATGATTTCCTGCAAATTGAAGACAGAATCCGCCAAATATAGATCAATTGTTGATTTAATAATTTCAGACAGATGTTTCCGACCTGCCTCACAGGCAACAAAATAGTTCTCCGCAATGTCTTTAAAAAACCGGCTTGGCGTGACATTATGATATTTGATAACCTTGTGACAATGGAGTCTATTAAGAACCTCAAGCCCCGTATCCCACCCAACGGAATGGTGATAAATAAGGATGTCTTCGGGATCCCTCAGAAAGTCCATAATGCTTTCAATTTTTTCCACAGATACAGTTTCCATGTATACATTTGCGGCAAAGATTCGGGTTTCGAATTGTTCCTCACTAAGGATCTGAGTCATCCCCAACACGTCGTTGCTGACAGCGTCATTATCGGCTACATCAGGGGTGCAGATGGCGATCCGGGTCAAGGTTTTACTCCCACTACGGAATAGTTCTGAGGACCATAGAAGAATTTATTAAATCTTCTGACTATTTCCGTTCCGTCTTCCTTCAATCTGAATTCCTCACTAAACGGTTCCGTTCGACAAAGCAATACATGGCAAAATCCTCGGTTTTCAATAAGAAATTTAATCATTTCAGGATGAAGCGGATTACGATGAGACGGATCGGCATAAAAATTACATGCGCCAACGATCAAATTTTCAGGATTAGGTGTTTCAAAAATCGCACAGCCCCCCGGCTTCAGAACTCGTAAGGCCTCATCGAAAAGGGCAATCATCACTCTAAGCGGAAGATGTTCAATTAGGTGAATGCCGGTTATTGCGCCTACGCTGGTATTTGGAATCTGGCGTAAAAATTCGACAGCATCGCCTTCAGTCACCTCCATGCCGCTATCTTGACATAGCTCAACTAAAAGATGATTAATGTCAACACCCTGAGCTGTTAATCTCTCCTCACGTAGCAACTCCAGCCATTCGCCCCGACCACAGCCGACGTCAATGACAGGGGAATCTTTGGTCCCGGCTCCGGCCTCCCGAATATAGGGCAGATACACCTTCAGACGCTCTTTTATATCTTCTCTGGTTCCCCTGAACTGGTCTTCAAAGGAGACATACGCAGCGTCTAAAAGATGGTCTTCCTCTTTTACCATTTCGGCGATCTGCTCGGTCGAAAGAGGTTCGGGCAGCCGTTTGCGTGCCTCTTCAAGGAGCAGTTTGAGGCGTCTTTGCTGGTCGATGATGTTGAGCTTATGATCTCTGGTCTGCCTGAGAATGTCACGAATCTGGTCATTGACGAGTGCAAGCTGTTCTTTGTCAGCCTTTCTGTCCATAATGGCCGCAAATTCGCCTTTCAGAAATCCCAATTCATCTCGTTCCGCCTTACGATCTAAAACTGACTCGAGTTCATTCCTGAGACTCCCCAGTTCATCTCGTTCCGCCTTACGATCTAATTGATTGCGTTGCTGTTGAAACAGGGTAAATGTGCTTTCATCGAGTATCTGCATATTGCGTATGATTAATGGCAGATTAACGATCCCTACTACCAGGCGGGAAAAATATCCCAAGACAGGTATGCTGAAAGAAGACTGAACAACAAAATTCCAGAACAGGCCGCTTACCTTGACCTTGGCGGCACGGCCTTCCGGGGCATAGCGCAGCCTACCCAGAACCTCGGCCTTTGTCATCTTCCCTGAGCGGAGATTTTTCAAAAAGTATTCGTGAGCTTCCGAATCCGGCCCCCGTCTGAGAATGCCCCTGTAGGCATTGATGACAAACTGATGATCATGGTATTTCAGGAAATCGTTGATGTCATAACCCTCATCTTTTTGCTGGAATGGTTCCGGCTCCCCCAGGCGGGAAATGTTGGAAAAATCAACACTGGCATAAGGACGAGACACGGGCGCATCGTTTGCACGGGGAACCGTTCGAGGAGGCACCACACCCCTCTTCTTTCTCTGCCTGACCTCCTCCCTGATCTTCTCCATCAATTCATCGACGTTTATCTCTGAGTTACCGCTTTCTATCATCTTCAAGACCTCATCTTCCCGCCTCTACCCCAAATTCAGGAACTGTCAGGGAGCAGCGCGCAAAATGCAATCCAAAATTTGCTGGTTTATAAATCATTGCGTTGATTTTGGCAAAGGGTTTTGCCGTCTCCAAGCCAGACCGGCCAAGACAGAGGGAATTTCTCACGCAACCAGATAAAAACGCTAAGTTTTTTCTTTAATGCAGGGGTTATCAAGGAATGGCTACCGCCACCCCAAGGTCCCTCCCATCCTCACTCACCCCCATCCGTTTCGGATTCCACGTCCGCGACACCTCAAACGTCATCACCTCCATCCCATCCAATTCCTTCCCTTCAAACACCACCTTCCTCCAATCATAATCCGCAAACTCAAAATGCCGCAACAGCATCCCATTCCCCCAAATCCTGACCACCACAGGCTCTTTCCCAATATCCGGATGCGAACACCTCAAAAATACCACTTTCTGACTTCTGTCATCTGGCATCTGACTTCTGACAGCAATGATACCCCTTCTCCCTGTCCACCGAAATCTCATGTCACCTTTTACTTCCAGGCTATGCGCTATGCGATCTGCGCTCTGCGCGTCCAGATCCTCCCAAGGATAAAACCCGAAACCATTCTTCGGCATCTTCTTCAAAAAATTGGGCTCACCCACCGCGAGCCCCAAATCCCGAGCATCGGCCGAAACGCCCATTCTTTTCGGATTCCATGTCCGCGACACCTCTATCAAAATCTCATGCACTTCCCGTCCTGTGTCTTCCGACTTCCCACCTCCGACCTCTGTCCTCTGTCCCCCCAGCCAACACCCCCAATCCTTAGCCCCAACTCGCTCAAAAAAAAGACGATCCACCAGCTTATCATCCACACGGATATCCGTCGTAACCGGTTCCTTGTCCACCCCAGGCGTATGGCACTCAAAACGAAGCTGCAACAAGCCCCCCTCGTTGATTCTCATCAACCCCCTCTTTCCACTCCACCGAAAATTCCCTGCTGGCCCCTTTTCCCTGTGATAAAACCCATGATACTTATGCCAGTCCTGATCCCGCGCATACACCGCCAATCCATATTTCTCGGCCAGACCTTGCGACCCTCGACCCACGAAATAGACTATCCCCCCAATTACGACCAGACATACCATCGCCTTTAACGCCGCCCCAGTCAACCGCCTTAGCCACACCGGCAGAATCTTGTCATCGATGGTCATGGCGTACCCCATCGTCAGGAATATGAACATCCAGATCATGGCGATGTACTGCATGCTTTGAAAAATGCCGTAGGTGTGGAAACTAATAATCGAAATAATGACCGGCACATTCAGCAACCGTTTATTCCTGATCAGATCCACCACCAAAATCACTAAACTGTAGCCAATGACCAAAGACCACAAACAAAGCCCCACAACGCCCCCGCTCACAAACAATTGGAAATAGATATTATGCGGGGTATCCAACACACGATTGTGCTTATTGGCCTTGTTGACGGAATAAATTGAATCTTGTAGCCCGGACAATATGTCGGCATGCCAGCAAAAAGCCTCATAGCCCATGCCAAACAAAGGTCGTTCTCTACCCACATCAAGACCCTGGGTCCACGCCTTGAGCCGTCCGCTCGGCTCAATAATCCGCGCGGCCTGCCTCTCTATATATTCGGTTGAAGGCTTAGTTTTAGGGACTTTGCCGCCATCGCCTTCTCTTAGATGGTTTGAAAGCGGCATGATCACCTGAAAAACAAGTAGTAAACTAATCACGATAGTGATCGGCACTGAAACAGCCACTTTAGCTAGATCCTGCCATGTGAAATGAAAAGACTCCAACCTCCCTTTTTGGGAAAAATAGAAAAAAAGCCAGCAGATAAACAGGATCAACGGGTACGATACCCATCCCCCCCGCGCGCCTCCCAAGAGCAACGCAATCTCACACAACACGAGACTCGCAAGCAGCAGGATCTTCCACCAGAGGGCGCCAATCCTGCTCATGAAACCGATCAGCACGAACGGCGCTATCATCAAGATATACTCAGCGAGCCAGCTCCGGTTAAGAAATGTCGAATGAAGGGCTCCAGGCGTACCGGTGGTGCCGAATCGATACCAGGCCAGGGAAATCACCCCGTAATAGTCCAGCAACCCGATAAAGGCACAGAAAACGCCGCCTGCAAAAATCCCAACGAAAAGCCACTTGAACGAATCCCGCGCCTCTCTCCCCCTTGCTACCTCCACCGCAAAAATAAAAAAAAGTACCAGCCGATTGATCCCTGCCAGAGGATACAGCCAACTATTCGGCGTGGCATTCGCCACCTGCAAAAAAGCAGATTTCCAGCCAATCAACCAAAAATCCTTGGCTATATGCCCCAGCGGCAACAACTGGAGCGACAGTACCGAAAGCCCGATATAGCAGAGCATCATCCCCACCAACTGCCTATTCAGTCGCGCGGGTCCTTTTACATCCTCCCATCCGCCCGTCCCTCCATCCCGCAGTCCTGCCCCCTGTCTCCCGTCCTTCCTCTCTTCGCTTAATCCACCTAATCTGCTTAAGCTGTCGATCTTGGCACGAATCTTCCCCACCCTTCTCACATTCACGAAGAACAGCGTAACCGATACAACCACCACCAGCGTCTCAAAAACCTGGCTTTGAATATCATACCCCCGAAACCCAAACAGAAAGAAGGATGCCCCAAACAGAAATAAAAACGCCTTCAGAAATCGCGGGAACAACATGACGGTCAAAGAACAGAGGCCCAAAAATATAAGCACCGCCCCCACAAACCGGCTGTAGTCAAAAACCGTACTGAATCGATACCAGAGATTCCCCGCCAGATACGCAAATACCAAAACCCTGAGTCCCATCCCGACTCTTGCAGAATGAACGATCTTTCCCCAGGTTTCATCAACATTCGCTATCGGTCCAACTTTCATATTTTCACCTAATTGATCCATATGACGCGGCTGAACAGATGACTTATGTCCCAGTCAAGAAAACTCCTGACCGGATCTGGTTCAAGTTTGCAGCGTCAACTGTCTTTACAAATGTCTCCGTAAGCCCTATCCACCTGCACTCGGGGCTTGAGTCTTGAAAAGCCAACGAACCGGAAATCCGCCGCCGAAACCACTTCAAATGTCTTGATCACGTCCACCCATTGATAGCATTCGCCTATATGGGTTTCATCGCGGTGCGCAGCAGGCGACAGAGTATATTTGCCTGGACCCAGGTTGAACTCATCGATCACGTATCTGACCCGGCATTGCTCCCCCGCCCTGAGCCCGATGGGCACCTTCAGATGGTAGGTGTTGGTACCGAAAACATCCTGGCCGAACCGGTCCCGTATCAGGATCCCGACCGTCACATCGTTACTCGCTTCGTTGGCCTTGAGGCCGATTTCCACACTGCATTTTTCACCTGAAACAAAGACCTTGCTCTCCTCATCAAACCTGTTTAGCATCTTTGCATTAACGATCTCTACTTTCAGATTGCCATAGCTCTTCCCGACTTCAGACACCTCCCGGATCTGAATCTCCTCGCCCTTCGATTTTCTTGCCAGGAGAAAATTATATGTGTTGATGACCTGCTCAGGGTCCCCTGCTTCCACGGCCATGCCGTGATCCAGGAGAAGCGCCCTGTCGCACAGGATCTTGACCGCATTCATATCATGGGAGACAAAGACGATTGAACCGCCGTTCTTCTTGAATTCGGTGATCTTGCGCATGCACTTCTGCTGAAAATAAGCATCACCCACAGAGAGGGCCTCGTCCACCACGAATGCCCTCGGGTTCGCATGGATCGCGGTTGAAAAGGCCAGCCGCATCACCATTCCGGATGAGTAGGTCTTGATCGGTTCCTGAATAAAATCGCCCAGTTCACTGAAGGCCACGATATCCTCAAGTCTCCCATCGATCTCATCCCTGGACATACCCAAGAAGGTCCCGTTCAGATAGACGTTCTCACGCCCGGTAAACTCGAAATTGAAACCTGTTCCCAGTTCTAACAGACCGGTAATCCTGCCGTCGATGTGAACCGTCCCCGAATCGGGAAGAAGGACCCCAGTCAGGATCTTGAGCAAGGTCGATTTTCCAGCCCCGTTTTGTCCCACAATGCCCAGAGTTTCTCCCTCCTCGACACTGAAACCGATCCCTTTAAGGGCGTAAAAACTCCGGTGTAACGGACGGCGAAGGATGATCTCTTTGAGACGGTCCGCCGGACGGTGGTACAGTCTAAACTCCTTGGTGATGTTCTCGGCTTTTATCATAGACTCTAAGTCTTTAAGTTCTCCGCGACTTGAGGAGAAGTTGGCGTTCTTTATGGCCTAATATTTGATGGTCTCGTAAAAAGTCACGAAACGCCATTTTCCGTCATTCCGGCGAAGCTTGTCCCGGACTCCGATCCGGGAGCCTGAATCCAGTATATTCAATCACTTGCAAAACCTCTGGACCCTGTTTTTCAACGGGGTGACGACTTTTTGCGAATGCATCAATATTTTGTAAAAAGAAGAGAACCTCTTTGTGTCTTTGTGCCTTTTTGTGATATATTTTTAGTTTAAGCTATTCCAATTTATGCTATTTAATGCCAATTATTCTCTTAGACGATGGATCTGAACACCGCCAGTGTCTCCCTGGCCGTTTTCTCCCAACTGAAATGGGCTGCCCTCCGAAACCCCTTACGAATGAGATCACTTCTCAATGCGCTGTCATCCATAACCCTGTCAATAGCGTCAGCCAGTTCCTCAACGTCGTGAGGATCGACCAACAATGCGGCATCCCCAGCCACTTCCGGAAGGCTGGCAGTATTAGAACATATCACCGGGCACCCGCATGCCATGGCCTCCAGAACGGGCAGTCCGAATCCCTCATACAGGCTCGGAAAAACCAGGGCCCGCGCATTGGAATAAAGACAGGCAAGCGATTCCTCATCCACATAACCCGTCGTGAACACCCGGCCTCGCAGTCCCTGATCCCTCGTTGCCTTCGGCAGCGCATCATGCCCCCAACCTTCCCAGCCCGTCAGGACAATCGGGATATGGCTCCTGCATGCCGCGGCAGCCCTCATCAAAAGCGACAGGTTCTTGCGCGGCTCCAGGGTCCCTACGAACAGGAGATAGTCCCGGGGCAGACCCAGGGCCTCAACCACCCCCTGGCTCTTCCTCCTTCCCCGCGGAGAAAAAAAGGGATCAGGGGCCATCGGGATGGCCGTGACCTTTTCAGGGGGAAGGTGCAGATACTCACAGATTTCAGAGCGAATGAAGTCCGATATGGTTATGACGTGGGCTGCATAACCTAACCGGCGCTTTAAGAAAAAATCTGAGAACCAGACCCGCTCCTTAGGATGCATTTCCCTGAATTTCTGAAGCGACAGGTCATACATGGTAAATACCTGCGGGATAACTCTCACCGCAGAGGGTGTAAATGCGGTTTCGTGATACAATCTGAACCGGTTGCGCCGGATGAGTCTTCTGACCTTCAATTCATAGGACAACCACGTGGCCGCGCGAAATCCGAAGGCCGCCGCGTCAGGGAGTTTCCAGACCAGGGATGTCGTCCTTGTCCATGAACCCGTCCTTGCCTGGACGGGCATCTTTGTGGTGCATAAACGCCCCTCGTAATAATGAACCGTTACCCCCGGCAGACGTTCAAGTTCCACATAAAGGCTCCGTACATACCGCGAAATCCCTGTCATCAAACCCTTTAACGGTATGGCATCAAGCAAAATATCCATAGACCTGCGTACCCATCTAATGGAATTTCGGGTAAAAGAAAAAAATGCCGGTCAGGTAAAGCCAGTTATATGCCATCATTAGATAGACCTTCCAATGTTTCACGATCTCTTTCCAGGAAATGTAGGCGATCATAACAAAGAGGGCCGTCCAGAGAATCAGGAAAAGCGCTTGAATCATAGGAAATCTCTCACATCCTTTTCCAGTGCACGGAAAAGCGCATAGGAAGCGAACAGGATAAAATGCGCGATGGCCGTCAGGATAACCAGGGATGATACGACCGGGTAGTCATTGAACACGAATATTCGGTGATAGGATTCGGTAATGATAAACGTCGGGCTGAACACCAGGACAGTCTTGACCTTATCCGGCAAAATATTGGTGACATAGACAATGGGCGTAAACCAGAACCACAATTGGAGAATAATGCCCACCACCTCTTTGAGGTCCCTCAAGAAAACGGTCAAGGTCGCTGACAGGAGGCCCAGACCGAAGGCCAAAATCTGCTGGAGGTAGAAAATAAACGGAAACAGCAAAAGCTTGAGGCTGAATGCATAGTCCGTTGCAATGAGAAAGGCAAAAAGGAAGGCGCTTGTTATAATAAATGTAATCGTCTCGGAAAAATTGATAAAGACGAGAAGCGACGGGAGCGAGACATCCACCTTGGATATGATAGGCTTCTTGTCAAGAAAAACTGTGGCTGATCTTGAAATGGAAGCGGCAAAACATGTCCACGGAATGAGGCCCACTGACAGATAGATGCTGTAGGCGTACACATCCGAACTTCCGGGGAGCCGACCGCCCATGAACTGCCCGAAAATGACGATGTAAATAAACAGGTTCACCAGGGGCCAGATAAATGCCCATACGGCCCCGAGGATCGATCCGGCGAATCGTTCGGAATAATCCCGTTTTGTGAGATCCCAAATCAAATGCGCGCTCAGCGCTGCCATTTCAGCTCCCGCGTTTAGGGTTCGTTGGGTTAATATCCACCATCAGTATGGCATTGGCGAGAAAGTTCACCCAAGACATCAAATGGTTAGTCTCGCTTTCTGAGGCCCGCGAGAAGCACAATCATAAGAAACGCCTCTGTTGCGACGGTGGCCCATGCCGCCCCCAGCGCCCCGAATCCGGGGATGAGGAACAAGTTAAGCCCGATATTCAAAACGGCCCCTGCACCGGCTGCAACAGCATACACGCGTTCCCTGTTCCTTGCAATGGCTGC
>Ga0209164_1002951_pt1 | contig 16900 bp, 11 predicted proteins | sample MTBNYHSulfiMetaG_FD_187458 | JGI IMG/M metagenome (GOLD analysis project Ga0209164, IMG submission 187458) | Enrichment culture microbial communities from rom New York Harbor, USA that are MTBE-degrading - MTBE-NYH (New York Harbor Sulfidogenic)... | ecosystem: Environmental > Aquatic > Marine >...
GCGAAGAGAAAATTAAATGGTGTGATGTTTTTCGACATGGAGACTTCGCGGCGTTCCGTTTGACACCGGAGAAGTATCACTATAACCATACCCCGGTGTCGGGTCGTGTGGTCGATTATTACACGGTGGGTGGAGACTACCACTCCTGCAACCCCAAAGCGGCTGTTTCCATGGTGACGCCATACTCCAAAAACAAGCGGGTGGTCACCGTTTTCGATACCGACATCGAGGGCGGCCCCGGCATCGGGCTGGTGGCCATGATCGAGGTGGTGGCCCTGATGATCGGTGATATCGTCCAGTGCTACAGTGAACAGCGCTATGAAGATCCCAAACCCATCGCGCCAGGCTTGGAGGTGCGACGCGGCCAGCCCAAAAGCCTTTTTCGCCCGGGCAGTTCGGTAGACGTCCTGTTGTTTCAAAAAGGCCGCATCGCATTCGACCAGGACCTGGTCGACAACCGCTTTCGTTCGGGCGCGGTCAGTCGCTACAGCCTCGGGTTTGGCCGGCCATTGGTGGAGACCGGTGTGCGCGTGCGCGATTCTATTGCCCGCCGGAAAGATCGATCGGACATCCCTTCGGAGCCTGTGGCCTCCAGCTGGATCTCGGTGGAGTTGCCGCTGTTACCGATCATCTCGGCCATGGCTATCGGATACGCCCTCGGTGAAGGCATCGGTTGGCTGGCCTGTCTGAGCTTCGGTTGCTGTTACGGCAAGCCCATTGAGGAACTCGGGCCGGTCCTGCGATATTTGAGCACACCTTTTCATGTCGTCTTTCACGGTGCAACCAAAAAGGCGGCCTATGCCGGAGGATTGGACGGTCGACCGCTTCTGGCCATCCAATCCATCACATCCGTCTTATCTACCATGAGCGCGCTGGCCGGCGTCTATCTTTACCTGGAGGGCCATTTTGAAAGCGCATACCTGGTGTGCCTCCTGTTCATCCAGACGTGGCGGATCGTATCGGAGTTCGCAAGGGCCGATTATCGCGGTGCCGGTCATATCAGCGCCTATCAATACATGGCCGCCATCGCCGCCCTGGTGGGTGTGGGTTATGCGATGGTGTTGCCGGCTGTGCCATTTCAAGTCGACCTGGTCAGGGGGTTGCGGGCCTTATGGGACCCCGCGGTCATCATCGGCGGCCAGTTCGTGTGGGTTGGGGTTTTTCTGTTCACCGGCCACAGCCGGACCACGGCGGCCCGTCTTTCTTTGTTCGTCCGCACCGACCGGATTTGACCACTGCACAAGATAGGGCGTCAGGATTGCATCAACCTGGACAGCTCCACCTCCTCGTCTTTCAGGCAACACGCCCTGCAGTCGAGGAACAGATCTTCGAGCGCCGCTTTTTCCAGGCAGCGATCGTAATACGGGCAGCGGAAGTTCCGGGAGATCCCGATGTTGACCGTCTTTTTGCTCGGTCGGTAATACAAAGGCGCTGGCTCCATGCTGGGCCTCGCATGTCGATGGAAAGGACTGTTTTCGGCAATATATACAAGGGCCCTGTCGTGATCCCTGTTGGTGCACGGTTCACTGAAACGGTGTTTCGGAGCGGATGGAGCGGAAAGGCAGCCCTGTGGCAATTCCCTCGCGCATAGGCCGCCTGAAGTCAACGCCTGTAGATCAGGGTTAGGGCGCTTTTGGCGGCGCGCAGGCGCTATTTGAATAACGTCGGGTATTGTCATGGCTTTTTTGCACACCACCCTACAACCCGTCGTAATTGGGGAAGAAATTGAGCTTTTAGAATTCTTTATAACTTCAGCGGGATCATCGAGTTATCAACATTTTATGAACAATTCCACAGTTCACCGATTCGCCTGTTTCCGCCATTTTTTATAAGGGCCGCCTCACCTGACCAAACCCTAACGCAATCCTTACATTTTTCTAACACATCTATGGAAAGCTCAATGGTGGTTGCTCCACGGCGATTCCGGTCTGCGGGCACTCTAAGGAGTCTTTTTGAGAAAAGCCTGTTTTTTCTTTGTCTGGATGGCGGCATGCTGTGCTTCCCTTTGCAGCGCCTGGGGGCATGACGACCCGGGTTGCCAAGAGGTGCGCCATTATCTCGAAGAGAGGGACGGAAAAACCCATCCAGTGCTGTGGTGCCTGGATGGCGGCGAGGGTTTTCGGCTGACCTCCAAGGGCTCCGAGGGAACCCATGTGACCCGCACCGATGCCAGCTTGCATACCCTCTCCTGGCGGGTGGAGGACCCCGCCCGCCGCACATTGCTGCGCGCGGTCCGGGAGCAAAACGCCATCGTTGTGCAGGGCCGGCTCAATGGCAAGCCCATCGACCAGGAGATCACCCTGGACAGCGATCCCTGGTTTCAGGCCACCTCGTTATCCCTGCGGGATTTCGTGATGTCGGCGCAGGCGTCGATCCGCTTCTGGTCCCTGCGCAGCAACACCCTCAAAGCCTATAAGCTTCAAGCCACCAAGCAGGGAGTCGAGCAGATGATCGTCGACGGTCGTGGTGAAGAGGCGGTGAACGTCGAAATACGATTGACCGGCTGGAAGGCGCCGTTTTGGGCGGGACATTACTGGTATCGGCGGGCCGACGGTCTGCTGCTGCGTTATGAAGGTGCCGGTGATGCCCCAGGTTCGAGCAGGATCATCATTTCTTATGTCGGCGGTGAACGGCTTTGCGAACCCACGGCGGATGGGCTGCCGGCCGGCAAGGGGACCGACCCCCCACCGGTTCTTGAGATCCCTCCCGACGCCGCAAATGGCGCTGCCCCGCCAATGGCCATTTTCAATCCCTCTGGCTCGGCACCGGATAACTGAAAGGTCGTTCGATGATTCAGAACGTACGTTGTCCCCACTGTGGCTCCGACGCCATTTACGGATATGGCCATGTGAAGAACGGGAAAAAACGCTACCTTTGCCTGATGTGCAATCGACAATTCGTGCTGGAACGAAAACCGCCTCTGATCAAAGACCGGCCGACGTGTCCGCTTTGCGGCGGTCGGATGCACATATACATGCGCAAAGGGCGGGAGGTGCGATTTCGATGCGCCGCCTATCCCGATTGCCGCGGCTACCTGAAGATGCTGAGCTAACCAACCCTTGCGAAACCCGTCCCGGCGACTAAAAGTAAGAACTCATTTTTGTGCGCACGCGCAGGTTCGACCAGAGGACCTTGATGCCCAAGGCCAGCGGGACCTCCTGACGGGCGGCGCTGTCACTTTGCACCGGAGAAAACCCAATGGCGGATCGAGGCGCCACGGTGGGTCCACCGTGCTTCGACGTCGCTTGGGCGTGGTGCAGGGCCTGCAGGGAGGGGCGCTGGCGCTCGGTGCCGCGGGCGGAGATGACAATGGGCGGGTGGGCGAATCCGATCAGGTCCTGCTTGATCTCCTCGGGCAGGCGCTCGCCGTTGAAAAAGGCCAGGAGCAGAGCGAAGTCCTGGCTTTTGCCATTATAGGTGGGGGCGGCGCTGGCGAATTGTTCTCCGGTGAGGCGCGTGACTTCGTGCCCCTGGCCATTACCCCATGTGGGCGGATGGTACTGGCGTCCGTGATAGGTGCCGAAGGGGTTGACACGAATGGAAAATTCATCGCTCTGGGCATGGTGGCGCATTTTCAGGGGCGCGAAGGCGAAATTGGACAAGCGGCTGTTGTCCTTGGCCACGGCCATACCGTGCTCGCCCGACACGATGCCCACATAGGATGGGGTGATATGGTTGTTGATGTTGTCCAGTGCAAGGTTGCGGGGGTCGTGTCTGAAGTAGTCGAGTCGGTACTCGGTCTCCACCTCGAGGTAGTTTCGCTTGAGCACCTTTACCGGATCCTTCTGGGTCGCCCGCGGTGAAAAACGAATTTCCGCCGGGGCCACCTCCTGCCAATGCATGTCGGCGCGCTGCGCGAGGCCGGGCTCACCCGCTTTGAACAGGTCGGCGCGTTCGGTGGCCGGGTAGGTGATCCGGCCCTCTATCAATAGATAGGGATGGCCGGCGAGCAGGGTGAATCGATAATCCATCCACCCGGCCGCGCCTTTGCGGGCAGACGGCGCCGGCATCGCGCCCTTCAGGGAGATCGAAACCGACTGGCTATCCTTAACGGGATGCAGCTGCTTTAAGATGGATACGACCCTGAGCGGTCGCTGGTCATAGGTGAGCCGCGGGAGCAGGCTGCCGCCGTCGGCTACGCGGATGCCCTCATGGTAGACGCCTTCGACCCCACCATGGGGTGTGAATCGCACCGCAAGGTGACCATTGGCCAGTTCATCGACATTGGCGCGCAAAACAGGCGGCACAGTCCGGCGGGTGTGTGCCTGGGCATCCCCTGTAAACAAGTGATACATGCCGTCCGTCACACCGCCATCGTTCATGACATACAGGTGACGCCGTCTTGCGCCGGTCGCGTCGAGCCGGTCTCCCAAGTCGATGGTCGGCAACAGCGTGCCATCGGGTCGGACCAGCACGATCGGCGACCGATTCCGGAGGTCGGGAGGCGGTGTGACCAGCAGGAAGCGAGGGCCGGCCGACTCCGTGGTCGGCGTCGTCTGAAACACCATGACGGTGTCGTACCACGTCAAATGCGCTTCGTTGAGAAGCGGTGGCGTCTGGTGTTCGAGGTGACGGCAGAGCATCGCCGCACACGCTTGAGCGATCTGGTCCGAGGCATGGCTCAGATCGGCCATTATCCGGGCCATCACCCGTTGCCGTTGGGGTGCCAAAAAGGGTGTTGCCATACCGAAATTGGTAGTGGACAGGGCTCTGAGGCGCTGGATGTCGGCGGCAGCGACCTGTCGTTCGATCGCCGCGCGCGCGGTGGGATCGGATATGAACGGCAGGGATTTCAAGGCCGCTGTGCGCACCCGGCGACTGCGTTCGATTTCGGTCCATAAATCGGGAATGTCGGCCTTCTCCGCCCAGGAGTTATATCCGTTGTAGCTGCCGTCCGCGGTATCCTGGCTGAATTCGACGGTGCCCACCGGCGGATGATCTTCCAGGTACGGCCCCAGGGTCGTGAATCGTACATATGGAAGATCGGCGACCTCTTCGATCAGACCGGCCAGGCCGTCGGTGTTGGGCAGCCAGCCCAAAGGCCAGGGCAGGTCGACACCCTGCCACAACTCCGAGTCGGCATCGTAATTGATGAATATCAGCGCATCCTGTTGGAATTCTCCGCCGACTTGCAGGCGGCGCAGTTCGCCGACCCAATTTTTCAGGCTCACGTGTTCCACCAGGTCCCCAAAGTGGTAGGTCGGCACGATGACCATCTCTTCCAGGGTTTGGGGGTGGTGGTAGCGGATCGGATTGTGGGCTTCGACGCGGGTCAACCGGCGCGAAAAGACCCGGAAGGCGTCGAAAGGGGTCGCACTGTAATAGAGGGCCGCGGCATGGATGCCGTGCCGTTGGTAGATCGAGAAATTGCCCGGTGTGGTCATCATCTCCTGAGGGCGGACGATGGGGGTATAACTGCCGAAGAGGTCCTTCACTCCGCTCTGCCAGGGGTTGGAGATGGCCCAACTTACGGCGTCTTCGAGCTCCTGCTCGGTCATGGCGGAAACCAGGCCGTTGTTGTAGGACATGAGAATGACTTCATCACCGTTGGATTGCACCCGCCTTCGAATGTCCGCGATAATATCGGGCGCATACTTGGGGAGCAGCTCCTGCAGGGAGAAGAGATTGTCGAAATCCCAGACCCCTTTGACGGGTATGCCTCGCGCGTTGAAACGGTCCAGCGTGTCGATGATGTGGCGGATGATGCGGATGTCTTTGCCGAAGCCGCTTTCATCATTGGTGTCGTTGCGGAACGAGTGGTAGAGATTGACGTGGAAACCGAATGCGATATGGATCTGGTGGCCGCTTGGGGTGGCGGGACCCGTGGTGGCCGCCACGGCCAGAAGAATCGGCAAACCCATCCCGATCAGCACGAGGCCGCAGATGATTTTCCGATGGGTTTTTCTTCCGCCGATCCGCATCAGTGTGCCCCGAATTTTTGCTGCACGTCTCCACGCAACGGCTGTTGCGACTTTCGAGACGCAATGCCGGGCCGGGGGGGCGGCGCGCAGCCATGTTCGCTAACAATTCTCTCACCATAACCTCATCAAAAACTAACACGACGGACAGGCCGGGGCAATGGCCCGGGGGTTGGATTGATCATTAAAAAACCTAATCTTTCGCTAACAATCGCATGCAATATAATTTAAAATTCAGGTGTCATCCCGCTTGAACCCTTAAAAGAGGTGGATATGGAAGGTAAAATCAAAGTGCTGTTCATATGCCGGCACAACAGCGGACGCAGCCAAATGGCCGAGGCCTTTTTGCGCGAGTTCGGCGGAAACCGATTCGAGGTGGAAAGTGCCGGTATGGCGCCGGCCGAAGCGATAAATCCCCTGGTGGTGGAGGTGATGCGCGAGGAGGGGATCGATCTTTCAGGGAAAAAGCCCCAAAGCGTCATGCAGATGTTCAGGGACGGGAAGCTTTACAGCCATGTGATCACCGTTTGCCATGAAGAAGAGACCAAATGCCCCGTTTTCCCTGGTATCACCAGGCGGTGGCACCGTCCTTTTCCAGACCCCGCCAGGGTCAGTGGATCCCGGGAAGAACAATTGACGTTGGTGCGCAAGATCCGCGACGATATCAAACGGTGGATCCTGGATGCCGTAGATGATAACCGCACTTCTATAGGATTTGATCTCTCTTTTGAATAGGGTTATCCGGCCTGCCGCAAAACCGGCGCCGCCAGAGGCCGGGGTGCCGGGGCAGGGTCTGCTTGGGTGTCGGAGCTATGATACGCCCGGAAAGCGGACAGGCCTTCGGCGCCCATGTAGCGGGCCAGGGTTTTGCGCTCCGTTTGCAGCAGATCCACGACGATAAGGCCGTCGAGCACCTTGCTGAAGTGTTTGTCGACGTTGAAGGCAAGCAGTTGCCCGCCTAAGTTCAAATACTGGCGCAGCAATACCGGCACCTCTTTTTGCGCCAGTTCGATGTCCGATACCACCGCGCCGATCTCTTTCAGGTCCTGAAAATGCAGATCGTGCACCATGCTGCGGCAGCCGCGGATACGGACCGGTTTGAGCTTCGCCGGATTCCGGGGCCGCACCATCATGGCCAGGTCGTGGGTCTGGGCGTGACGCAACAAAGTGGTGGCCATCAGGCGGCGGGAGAGATCGCTGTAGTCGTTGCTGATGCTCACCGGGCCGAACAGCATCCGGTAGCGCGGATAGCGCGCCACGAAGGCGCCGATGCCTTTCCACAGCAACAACAGGGGGGAATAGGATTTTTGGTAATCGGGGTGGACAAAGGAGCGGCCCAATTCCAGGGCCGGCCCCAGCTTATCGAAGAAGTCGCTGCGGCTGTGAAAAAGGGTGTTGGTGTAAAGGCCCTTTTTGCCTTGCCGGGCCAGGATCTGATCGGCCAGGCCGAGGCGGTACGCGCCTATGATCTGTTCTTTTTCCGTGTCCCATATGAACAGATGCGTGTAATGCGTATCGAAGCGGTCCAGGTCGCAGGCCCGGCCGGTGCCTTCGCCTGCGAGACGGAAAGTGGTTTCACGGAGTCGGCCGATCTCGAGCAGAAGGTGAGGAATTTGCGCCGCCTGTGCGTGCCAGACGGCGAAGTTGCCGCTCTGGACCAGAAGCTGATCCCCAGGCAGCTGCAGCAGCTCGCGGCGGCACACCTCTCGGGGTTGGGGATCGGCCAGGGGGCGCCGCTGCTTGAGGCCGCGAAAAACGGCCGGGATGGGTGCGGCGGCCCGCAAAGGCCGGGCATGGCCCATGACGTAGGTGCGGAACCTGAGGTACTTGAGCATCTGGTCGTCGCTGTAGTTTCGCAGCCAGCGGTGATGGATCAGATTGCCGATTTTCAGCTCAATGGGTTTGCCTTGCCGGGCCAGCAGTTCCCGGGCCAGCAGGGCCGTTCGCAATCGGGGATGGAACAGGCCGGCGAGCTGAAACGGCCAGCGGTTGCATCCCTTGAAATACACCGGTATCACGTTGGCGCCGGTGCGGCGGATGATACGGGCCACGAAACGATGCCAGGGCGGATCGGCGATTTCCGGGGACCGCAGGGTCGGATGGGACACCTCTCCGGCCGGAAACACCAGGAGAAGGCCCCCGTTTTCGACCCAAACCATCGCCTCGCGGAGCGGGGCGATGTTGGACCGCAACGCTGTCCCGGTTTGGAAGGGGTCCACCGGTATGGTGATCTCGCGCAGTTGAGGAATACGGTTCAACATTGAATTTGCAAGGATTTTGATATCCGCGCGGATGGTCAGTAACAGCTCGGCCAGAACGATACCGTCCAACCCGCCGAAAGGGTGATTGGACACCACCACGCAAGGGCCCCTGGGCGGTATTCTTTGTGTATCGGCCGATGCGCAGGTCGGGCGAATGCCGAGCGCCTTCAGCAGGTGGCGCAGGAACGCCGCGGGGTCGCGATGGTGTCCGATGGATTGGTATATGGCGCTGCAGCGCCGCAATCCGAGTAGATGTTCCAGGGCGCCGGCCAAATGGAAGCGGTTGATGTTTTTCCTGTTCAATGCGGTGGCGGGGCAGATCGAAAATATATCCTGTTCCCGGATGTGTCGCTCCATGAATCTCTCCTATCCTTCAACGGTATCGATTAAATGCGGGATCCGCCGCCCCGTCTGCCGTGGGCGAATCGGTCCGCCTTGGGCCGCAGGTCGGCCCTAAAATAATGTTGTGTTTGTATGCGGCTGCAGTGTGGGAATGATGAGAAATGGATGAGTTATTAGTGAGAAGGGACCCGAGTGGCGGCCTGGATACGGCGCAGTGCGACCTCGGAACGGTCCGGTGCCGTCCGGCGAATCACATCGGCGTTCCAGCCAAATTCACTGATGTCGAATAAAGCGTTGCGGCCGGAAGGGCGACAACTGTTTTATTGTTCCAGGCGAGCCCGCTTGAAGGTCTGCAGATTGAAGTGACGCGTGCGTCGGGTTCGAACGCCATAGCGCATGTAGAGGATAAAATCTTTTAAGCTTTTGATATATTGTATGATGTCTTCACACTGATCGTTGCGGCAGGTTTTGTAATAGAGACGTTCCACCTCTGTGGCTTCCCTGTCGGCCATGTGGATGATCTCCTGGTACGAGTGGCCCTTGGCTTTCTCAAAGAATTCGGCGATACTCAATGATGACGACAACATAGCAACATCTCCCCCGACGGACCGGATTCGCCTCCGGTACGCTTGCCCATTTGCAATTTCCCCAACGTCTTGAATAGACGACGATTCGGTGCCTTTCCCAGAATTTCTGACCTTATAGCAAAGCAATGTTAGAAAAATGTTAGGACAGTGTGCCTCCTCACATAAAGCAAACCATACGCTCATCCGTCACTAACGATTGCGTACGATGAACGGGAAAATAGGATAGGATTTTGGGCCGATCACATCGACGCATTCAAGCCCTGACGCAAACTCGAAAACAGCCGCGCTCAAGGATGCGCCATTTCAAGGACAACACTATGCAACAGATCTGCTGGCACCCGATCGCCAGGCGGATGGCGCAATTGGGCCGTAATCGCATTCCGGCCCAATTGGTCATCCAGACCACCAACCACTGCAATGCCACCTGCCCCCAGTGCGGCATGCGCCGCACGGCCCGGTTGCAGCGGTTCACCCTGTCGGATGAGACCATCACGAGGATTTTGGACGGATGTGCGGCGCGAGGGGTCCAGGCCGTTTCGTTTACCGGAGGCGAGCCGCTGATGCTGCTCGATCGCCTGGTCGAATGGATCCGCCATGCCGGACGAGTGGGTATTCCCTACATCCGTACCGGCACCAATGGCTTTCTCTTTTGCGGGGCCGACCGACCGGGTTTCAAGGCCCGCATCGAACACCTGGTGCAACGGCTGGCCGATACGCCTTTGCGAAATTTCTGGATCAGCCTCGATTCCTTCGAACCGGACATTCACGAGCGGATGAGGGGGCTGCCGGGCGTCGTGGCCGGCATCCAAAAGGCCCTGCCGATTTTCCATGCCCACGGCATTTATCCATCGGCCAACCTGGGCTTGAACCGCCAGGTCGGCGGTGACGACACGGCAAGTCTGCGCCCCGACGACTATTCACGGCGAACCGACTATCTCAATGCGTTTTACCATGCGTATGTCAGCGCCCTGGATCGCTTCTATGATTCGGTCCGGAAATTGGGTTTTACCACGGTCAACACCTGCTACCCCATGAGCATCAGCGCACGCGAACAGGAGACAGGCCTGAGCGCCGTCTATGCCGCCACCACCACGGAAGATATCGTGCGGTACACCGCCGACGAGAAGGCCGCCTTGTACAAAGCGCTGCTCGACACGATTCCGCGTCATCGCCATCAACTGCGCATTTTTTCGCCTTTGAGCGCCGTCTACATGCTGCATCGCGCCTATGACGGCGGTCATGGAGCGGTGCAGGCCGCCGGCTGTCGAGGTGGGGTCGATTTCTTTTTCGTCGACGCAAAAGACGGCGACACCTATCCGTGCGGCTACCGCGGCAACGAAAATCTGGGTAAGTTCTGGGAGCTGGATTTGGACGCCAGGCGGCCGGGCCGGGATTGCCATCGGTGCGATTGGGAGTGCTTCCGGGACCCGTCTGAACTTTGCGCCCCCCTGTTTCAGGCGTTTCATGCCCCCATCCGGCTGGTGCGGACCATGTCAGCGGACAGGGTTTATGCTCGCCTGTGGGCAGGCGATATGCGCTATTACCTCGCCTGCGATCTTTTCAATGGCCGCAAGCCGATGGATACGCGACGGCTCGACCGTTTCAAACAGCGGCCGGCTTATCAAATTCTATCACTGCGCTAATCCTGCCTTAACCATTGAGGCGCTAAAAGCGATGCCATGATGAATCGGAAAAGGAGAGACACCATGCGCATCGATCTGCACGTACATTCCAAATTCTCGAAGAGACCCAGCCAATGGATTTTGAAAAAACTGGGCTGCCCGGAGAGTTTCACCGAGCCGTTGCGACTTTACCAGATTGCCAAGAGCCGGGGCATGAGTCATGTGACCATCAGCGACCACAATACCATCGACGGCGCCCTGGAGATCGCCCATCTGGACGATACGTTCATCAGCGAAGAGATCACCACCTATTTTCCCGACAATCAGTGCAAGGTGCATGTGCTCGCCCTCAACATCGACGAGGCCCAGCACCGGGAGATCCAGAAGGTTCGTGAAAACATTTTCGATCTGGCGCGTTACTTACAGGATCAGAACATTTTGGCCATCGCGGCGCATCCGCTTTACGCCATCAACGATCGTCTCACCGCCGGGCACTTCGAGAAGATGCTGCTGCTTTTCGAAAACTTCGAGCTCAACGGCGCACGCAACCCGCGCGAGAACCAGTGTATCCGGGAAGTGGTCGAGCAATTGACCCCCCGGCACATGGCAGATCTGGCCGATCGTCACGACCTGGCTCCCATGCATGCGAGACCTTGGGAAAAGCACCTGTGGGGCGGCTCGGACGACCACAGCGCCCTCCATATCGCCAGGACATTTACCCGGATTATGGGCATCGATTCGCCCCGGCACCTATCGGCCGGATTGAAAGACATCGAGACCCAAGTGGTCACCCAGCCGGCCACGCCCCTGACCATGGGGCACAACCTGTACGGCATCGCCTATCAATACTACCGAAGCAAATTCAACCTGGGACGCTATGCGGGTAAGGATGTGCTCATGCAGTTTCTCGATCGCAGCCTCCAGGTGGACGAGCATGTCCAGCCGGGGCTATGGGCCCGGCTCTATCTCCTTTGGCAGCATCGCCGGGAAAAGCGGGCCGGGATACCGGTCTCCGATTCGCTGATGACCCTGCTGCGCTACGAAACCCATCAGCTGATCCACGAGGACCCGGAATTTTACAACACGGATGCCTCATCCAACGATTTCGTTGCACGCGAGAAGCGATGGTTCGATTTCGTCAATCGGGCATCCAAGCGCGTCATGCTCCATTTCGGCAACCACCTGCTCGATCATCTCTCCGGGGCCAATGTGTTCAACATTTTTTCGACCATCGGTTCGGCAGGAGGGCTGTACACACTGTTGGCGCCCTATTTCGTGGCCTATTCCCAGTTCGCCAAGGACCGGACCTTCAGCGAGGGCATCCGCAGGCAATTCGTCACCTCATCCGATGCGGGGGACAGGGAGGCATTCCGGTTCGCCCATTTTACCGATACCTTCTATGAGGTCAACGGCGTAGCCCAGACCCTCCAACAGCAGGTGCACTGTGCATTGAAGCATGACAAAATCTATAAATTGATCACCTGCCATGCGGCGGAGGCAGACATCGATCAGCCCGGTGTCCGCAATTTTGCGCCCATCGGGACCTATGAGTTGCCCGAATATCCCGAGCAGAAGATTTTCTATCCGCCTTTCCTGGAAATGCTCTCCTTCTGCTACGATGAGCAGATCGAGCATATCCACCTGGCCACACCGGGGCCGGTGGGCCTGGCCGGTTTGGCCATTGCCAAGATTCTCAAGCTGCCAACCAGCGGCACGTACCATACGGCCATTCCCCAATATGCCCAGGTCCTCACCGGAGACGCAGCCATCGAGGATCTGGCCTGGAAATATGTCCTCTGGTTTTACGATCAGCTCGACGTGATTTACGCGCCGTCCCAAAGCACCAAGGACGAATTGTGCGCCAAAGGCCTCGACCGCAGAAAGATCCAGCTCTACCCGCGGGGGATCGATGTCGAGCGCTTTAATCCGGTCAAGCGCAACGGCATTTTTAAAACGAGGTTTCCACTGCCCGAAGGCATCCGGTTGATCTATGTCGGCCGGGTCAGCAAGGAGAAAAATTTGCACCTCCTCGCCGAGGCCTTCAGGCGGATGGTCGCAAACGGCGAACCGGTACAGTTGGTCGTTGTGGGCGACGGTCCCTACCTGAAGGAGATGCAGGCCGCAATGAAGGGACTGCCGTGCTGTTTCACCGGATACCTGAGTGGCGAGAGCCTGGTCGCGGTGTATGCCTCGGCCGACCTCTTTGTCTTCCCCAGCACCACCGATACATTCGGCAATGTGGTGCTCGAAGCCCAGGCATCGGGTCTTCCCGTGGTGGTCAGCGACCAGGGCGGGCCGTGTGAGAATATCATCGATGGCAAGACTGGCCTGGTCTGCAGGGCGGACGACCTGGAGAGCCTCATGGCCGCCATGCGGACCCTGGTGCGGGACCGTGAGCGGCGGTTGGAAATGGGGGCCGAAGCACGCAAGTACGTGGAGGCGCGTTCCTTTGAAAACGCCTTTCTGCAGTTATGGGAGCTGTATCAATCCCAGGAGCCTCAACAGAATTCGGGTCGGTCGATGGATTATCACGCCGCCTGAACCTTTCTCTGATCTTCGGACGTGTTTTTTCGGGATATTCAAGACACCTTTCTGAAATTTTCCTGTCGGGTAGCAAAGGCGGGCGACCGTCGAGATCCGACCTTCTTCCATCAGAGGAAATTTCCGCTCGAGTCGAAAACCGCTAGTGCTGGATGTATTTGAGCAGGCGCTTTAAAAATCTGAAATAGGGGTCAAGGTTCCGGGTATCGTAGGCCCACAGCGTGTAGTTCTTTTCCTTATCGATGCCGATCTGCTCTGCCGTCTGCAGGGGATATAACAAAATGGGAATCTCACTGCTCTCATAATGGTGCGACAGTTCGTCGACGATCGCTTGAATGATATCCTGCGTCAGGTACCTGCCGTTGATGACGAGGATGCTGATGGAATTAGTCAGTTCCGACATGTTCAACCCGAGGTCCGTCACATTGGCCATGATGATCGCGCTGAGTTTATCCCGATAGCGCAACGCCAGCAGATGGCGCTCTCGTTTCAAACCGATACGGTGATAGGTCTCGACCACCCCGCTGCAATCAAAGCGTTCCGGACTCAAGTGCAGGGTTTGCAACATCAGCCCGCCGGAGTGATTTTCGTAAAAGGTCTGCAGGTCTTTCAGGTCTTCTTCTTTTACCGGGGTCAGCTGCCAGCGAATGGGCAGTGCGGTGTGTACCCCGGGTTGCTTGCGGTAGTGAAAATAGGCGAACGGGTCAAGGGAACAGATTTTGGGATCACGAATGTTGCGGGCCGCTCCGCCGAAGACATGGTAGGGAAACTTGTTGTCCGGTCGGAAATAACAAAAAACGTAATCCATATGCATGGAGTAAAGCCGGTGGGACTCATTGATGAACCGACCGCTTTGATTGAGAACGATCAAGCCGCCCCGGTTGTCGACACTTCGAATGGCCGCGTGATGGTGTTGCATCCACGAAGATTCGTAGAAGCGCACGGTGGCGGCATGCGCGAGGATGCGGCCGTCTTTATGGTAAATGAAGTGGCTGGCCACACTCGGGTTTTGATTATAGAGCTTTTCGTAAGTGGCTTTGATTTTTTCTTTGTTGGCCTGGATGAACTCATATTTTTCCGGATAAATGAAACCGGTTTCAAAGAAGAAATCCCATAAGGCCGCCATATCCACTTTTTTGCAGACATAGGCATGCGAATCGGTGGCTTGGTGCATCAACCCCAGCAGCCGGATATGATCTTCGACGGCCATGTCCAGAATCGTCAGGCCGGAGAGCACTACGGGATGTCGAGCGCCGTTCTGGGCCAGGCAATAGACGACCTGGGCGATACAGTGCAAGGTGCTGCCGTCGCTGAAATTCAAATTCATGTCGGGGATGATGAGCCCTGGCAGCAGAACGGTGGACGCCGCATCTTCTTCCACAGAGAAACCGGAGCCTGAAATGTCATGAACTTTCAAGTCGATGGTTTTACCGAACAGTGGGTGTTCGAAAGAGACATCCGGCGGGGGCGTCAACTGGTGTCGGGTGCTGCGAAATTCCCGGCACTGAAAACGACGCATCTGACGCTGCATCGGCTCCAAGGTAAAATGGCGGATCTCCACCCCTCCGTCGTGGCGGACAATACGGCATTCGCCCGAGTAAAGCGTTCGATTGTTTTTGGTGAAGACGATGGTGACCGGCAGATCGACTTCGATCCAACCGAAGGTTTGGGGCGGGGTGGTGTTGACGCTGACCCGAAATTGGGAAGCGCCGTAATCCAACAGGCTGCCGTAGTAGGTTGCGCCGTTTTGGAATAGATAGGCGGCCACCTGACGGCATTGATGACGATGAATTTTCCGCGTGCTGATTTCAATACAGGTTTCGGGCAGTGTCAGAATGATCTGTCGTTCGTTGATGGTGTTGACCTGGGCTTGCACCTTGATCAGTTGCTGGCCCTTGGACACGTGCAGGCACTGAAAGCGATAGGACTCGACGAGCACGTCAAAATCGATCTCTTTATCCCATCGGCACACCAGGCGGGCGCCCTGGCAGGGCAGCGGATAGGCTTGAAGCGTCAAGGCCCTCGGGTATTCGCGGTGTTCAAAAACGACGCTCAGGGCCCGGTCCTGAAAGTTGAGGCTGTTCAGTTTGTTGATCAGTTGCCGTCGACTGATCTGTTTCTCGGGCAGAGACTCATCGAAAGGGTCGTCAAAAGGCTCCGGCCTCGCCACTTGACGTTTTTCTTCACGGCCGACTTCCGTATCCGGTAGGAGAGATGGGATTGGTTCAACGATCCGCTCCATGGACAACCTCGTCATTTCAACTTCGGATCACTGGAAGCTCAGGAAAACCCCAGCATCAATTCGGTGCGCAGGCAAACTCGATCCACCGATAGACCACATTATCACATTTTTACTTTTATCATGGCAAGTTAACACACTCCCTGCCCCGAGGCAAGCCGATAATCGCTCGATTTAGCGACCTTTTCTTTACCGGGCCGCCTCTGGCGGATGGAATTTTGCGCGGTATTCGGGCAGTTCCATGATCGGTGGTCGTTCAACCCCCCTGATTTGCACGATGTCCGGCTCGATGGCCCCCTTCACGAGATGGTATTGAATCATCTCGTTGTGCAACTCCTCTTTCAGATCGATCATGCCCAAGGCGATTTTACGGTTGATGAAGGTTTTCAGGATGGCGAAGGCCATCTTTCCGAGTGCCTTGGTGTCCTGGTTGCGGTGGATACGCTTTTCCAGATCGACCTGCGCCATGATGTCCAAACCCCATTTTTCGTAGATGTCCAGTATCATGCTGGTTTCCACGCCATACCCGATGGGAAAGGGAAGTTGTTCGAATACTTCCCGGAATCCGGCGTACTCTCCGGAAAGCGGCTGAAGAATTTGGGTCAATTCAGGAAAGAACAAGGAGAAGAGCGGTCGAATGACGAGTTCGGTCACCCTTCCGCCGCCGGTCGGCCGGATGGTTTTGTCCATGGATGCAATGGGACGGTCGTAGAACGCCTTGGTGTATTTGATATGATTGTGCACCAGGAGCGGGCCGATGAGTCCATATGCGAAACGGTGGTGAATGTTTTTGATGTCGGCATCCAGATAGACGATGATATCCCCCTGGGTGACGTAAAGGGCCCGCCAGAGGTTTTCGCCTTTACCGGTGTAGGGGGGCAGGTGCGGCAAGATATCGGCGGCCCGGTATACATCGGCGCCGTAGGTGCGTGCGATGTCACGGGTGCCGTCCGTGGAGCCTGAATCCACAACGACGATTTCATCCAGAAGCGGATGGCGCGACATCAATTCCGACTTGAAGATGACGATCTCCTTGGCAATAGTTTTTTCTTCGTTGAGTGTCGGCAGACACAAGGAGATCTTCACTCCTTTTCGTTGTTTGAGCGCGACCAGGCGGTTCAGGTCGCAAAAATCCTTATGATGGAAGGTGTTGGTTTTGATCCATGTGCGTTTCATATGCTTCTCACGATGCATTTTTCGGTCGTCTACCCGTCGCACGCCCCCGCGTCGATGGCCATGATCGTGCCGATAATCTGGGCGATCCCTTTGAACATCGGTTCGATCTGCATGATCGCATCCGTCTGCTGGTAGCCTTCCCCGTGGGTGATACCGAGGGTGACGGCCGGGATTTGGCGCGATAGAAAGATGGAGAGCTCGGATTCGCTGGGCT
>Ga0209164_1002953_pt1 | contig 16896 bp, 17 predicted proteins | sample MTBNYHSulfiMetaG_FD_187458 | JGI IMG/M metagenome (GOLD analysis project Ga0209164, IMG submission 187458) | Enrichment culture microbial communities from rom New York Harbor, USA that are MTBE-degrading - MTBE-NYH (New York Harbor Sulfidogenic)... | ecosystem: Environmental > Aquatic > Marine >...
GGGACCAATGCCTGGAAGCTCCAATAGTTCTTCCAGTGTTTCGGGAATACGCCCATCTCTCTCCTCGATGAGCCGGCGGGCCACACTGTGAAGATTTCGGGCTCGGGCGTAATATCCCATACCTTCACAGACCTTCAGCACTTCGGACTGCCGGGCTTGGGCCAGCGAAAACAGATCGGGAAATCGTTCGATGAAGCGATGAAAATACGGAATGGCCTGATCTACCCGTGTCTGTTGAAGGAGGACTTCAGAAACCCAGACTCGGTAAGGGTCATGGTGCCGCCGCCAGGGCAGATCCCGCTGATTTCGGGCGTACCAAGCCACAAGCATCTTCTGCAATTTCGTGCGTTCATCTATGGATAGCGACCGTGCAGGGATAGACATGGCGCATCAGGGAAGATCAGGCATGCGGAATAGGAATGTACCGTTCGGAGCAAGGAGCTTACTACGTATCCCCGATGCGTTCAGGGCAGGATACGCAACATCCGTCAAACAGTGCTGCTTCCTTTTGCTACGACAATGGGACATGAAGCGCCTTTCAACGGTCGGACAACGAAACCTCCGACCAAACGCTCGAAAATGCTCACAGGTAACTGAACTTCAGGAGAGCAGATTCTTGACCTTATCGGTCCTTTCTTTGAGCTTCTTGGCTTGCCGGATAGCAGGAATCCGATTCGTGACCTGATCGGCGACCTTACCCGCTATTTTTTTTTCAAGGGATGAACCCTCTTTGACCGAGTCTGCATCCCCTTCGTCTCGTTTCTCGTCCTGGCCAAGATCTTTTTTAACGTTTCGGAACTCGCGAATGGCCTTACCCAGGCCTTCCCCGATCTCGGGTAGCCGGCGAGCGCCGAAAAAAACAAGGATGAGCAAAGCGATCACGATGAGTTCTGTCGTTCCAAGACCAAACATGCAGTCTTCCCCTTACCTGATGGGTTGGTATTCTGCAGACTACCGGCGGGTCATCATGGCTCACGTCCGCCAGGATGAATCTTAGAAATCCGCACTTATCCCTATAATACTCATTCCAGCCCTCATTACAAGCGCTTGTATCTGTTATAGAACCGTTCTTCCGGCGTACAGTCTGCAACCTCTTTCACCCGTTTCGTTTCCAGCGAACATCTTCCGACGGTCCGGTCTTTCTTACTGAACGACACGGCTTCCTACCGACGTTAAACGGATTTCCGTGGGTGCTCAGGGGGCGGAATCAGTTCCGACACAAGCTCGCGCGTCTGCACGAAACTTTTCCGGCGATACCAGTTCCAGCACTCTGCGAAGCCGGATTTCCGTGCCTTCCTGAACCACTTCCTTTGTGACGGCGAGCTTGTCGATCAACGCCTTTTTCATCCCCAATACAAGGCTGGTCACAAGAAAGCTAAAATCGGAATGATACTCCTTTTCGAAACGTTCATGGAGATCACCGAGCTCCCGGTCGAGATTATAAATCTCTCTAAAAAGGTTCAGCATGTCGGAATCATTCAACCGTTCATCCGACGCAGTTGTGACCCGGTCGCAATAGTCGTCTTTGAATTCCATGACACGGGCCGGCAATTCCACACCATATTGTTTCCACGTCCGGCGCAGCGCTTCCTTTGCCTGTCGACTTTGCCGGGTGCGTTTTCGACCCAGTTCGCGGCTCCAGAGTCCGTAAGCACGGCACGCAAATGGGCGATGTTCATAGATAGTGCAGACATCTTCCGTCAAAAAGGGACAGTGGCTCGAACGAGCCAGACTGGTGAAATAGAATTCCACGAACCCTTTCAACCTTGATGAAAGCACCTGATCCGTCATATGCTGCATGAGCGCAATCCATTGAAGCGCTTCTACCGCCGTCATTTCCGGCAGAGAGGTGCAACAGATTCTCTGCTGGTGGTCGCATGCGCACCGGGTTTCAGGAAGGCGCTGATAGAGAGACCGCACGCGCGGCAAGAGGCGTTCGGCGCTCCCGATTGTCTTCTTTAGATCTTGGATGGATATCATGTCATTTCCTGAAATTCGATCAAAACCTGCTGAAGGCTAAAATTACATATCCCTTCCGGATTGTCCAGAACATATGGCCGGAACTGAATCGCTTTAAAGAACAACAGAATCAACTTTTCCTTGCGTGAGGAACGATTCGTCGTGTACCATAATTTTTTTCTTTGAAAGAATGGCATGAAATGGCACACCTATTGAACAGGCGCTACGAGCATGGAACGATCGCGTATCATCGCTGTTGACAATATCTATAAAAGCTTCAAGGACACACCAGTGCTCCAAGGAGTCTCCCTTGATGTCTACCAGAAGGAGACCGTTGGTATCATCGGGAAAAGCGGGGTGGGCAAGAGCCTCATCCTCAAACACATTATAGGGCTGATGAGAGCCGATGCCGGACAGGTGCTGGTAAACGGAACGGACGTTGGCAAAGCCTCACGGGGTGAGCTCGAGCGCGTCCGTTACAAAATGGGTTTTCTTTTCCAGAACGCCGCTCTTTTCGACAGTCTGACCGTGTTTGAGAACGTGGCGCTGCCTTTAAGGGAAACGACCAAGCTCTCGGAAACCGAAATCCAGGAAAAGGTCAAAGATCTTCTGGATCATGTGGGATTGATAGCGGCCAAGGAGAAATTCCCACCTCAGCTGAGCGGCGGCATGCGGAAACGTGTTGGGTTGGCTCGGGCTCTGGTCAACAATCCGGACATCATTCTTTTCGACGAACCTACCACCGGTTTGGATCCTTTGCGCAAGAACGCGGTTCACGAACTCATCGCAGCTTCTCAACGCCGTCACGGATTCACTGCCATCATAGTAAGTCACGAAATACCGGATATTTTCACGATCACTGACCGGATCGCCATGCTCGACGAGGGAAGAATTGTGGTGGACACTCCCTCCAGCGAGTTCGAGAGAGTGAAAAACGAAGCTTTCCTCAATTTTCTCTCCGGTGTCCAAAGCATACGATGTCCTCATACGGGCCTGCTTTCCCGGATAGAGCTGGACATTCGCTTGGCCGAAGAATGTTCTCGTAGCGACCGATACGGGCAGCCGTTCAGTGTTGTGCTAGTCCAAGTTGAAAGCGCTCGAAAGGATACGAAGGTGGAGGAATGGCATTTCGAGCTGACGTATGTCCTGAAAAAGCAGGTTCGAGCTTCCGACGTGATCGCACGCTACGATGAAAGCACGTTTGCCATGATTCTGCCCGGTACGCCGGAATGGGCCGCGGAAGTCCTGGCCTGCCGAATCCGTGAAATCGCTTCCTCCAAGCTAGCGGACCCGGCAGAGGAGGCCCCTCCTCGCATTTTCGTCGGTTGGGCTGAATTCGAGCCCAAAAAGACGCCGGAACAACTCGTTCGAAAGGCGTTAAATCGCCTCATCGTTCCTTGAAAGCGAACCCAGCCGTCGTGATCTTTGGACATCCGGCTATTTCGTTCATCAGATTCTTGGTTCGGAGAATGTGTTTTCGGTTTCGAGCACACCGGACGCGCAGAGGAATCAACCGGAATCCGGAGATACGACTCCCCCGTCTTTTGGGGCAGGTAGACCGACCTGCGTTAGCGTAAGATTTCGTTGTATGGATGCTCCCGTCCAACAACAAGAGACGGTTCGAAAGCTAAGTTCGAAACCGTCTCCCGACACTAAGCCTATTCGGTAGGAATTGAGCTTCCGGATGTTCCCCCAAGGTCGGAAGGTTCTGCGTTCTTGGCTTCCAGCTCAGTGTCACATCGGGCGATGTACATCAACGCCTCTCTGTACTGCCCCTGGTCCGGAAAATTATAGACGACCCCTTCAAAACGAGCTTTGGCTGCAGCATAGTGTTTTTGTCGGAAGTACAACCTGCCCACATACATTTCGTATTGGGAAAGCCACCTCAGACATTCATTGAGCTTATTCTCGGCCCGTATCGCGTAAACGCTATTCGGGTGCGCCTTAATCAAGCGATCAAACTCCGCCGCCGCTTTGCGAGTGTATTCCTGATCCTGGTCAATGGCGGCCACCTGCTCATAATAACACATGCCGATTTGGAAGTTGATATAAGGAATGATCGGATTGCGAGGATGAAGCTTCTCGAAATCCTCGTACGCATACACGGCTTCAGGGTACTCTCGCCTCAAGTAATGAGCGTCGGCAATCTTTTGTTCGGCAAGAATTACATGGGGGCTGAAAGGAAAGCGGTCTTTAACCTTCTGGAAGACCTGTATGGCTTCCTTATAACTTCCATTGTTGAATGCTTCGATGCCGTCCTGCATCAACAACTCGGCCGAGCTCGGCGGCGGCTCACGAAAGAGAACGCCGCATCCCCATGCATTCAGCATCGCTGCAGCTAACAGGCCAAGCACGACAAATCGGCAACCCGCCGATGCGTTCCTATAAACTTTCAAGATACTTTTCCGCGCTATAGCAGGCATTCGCTCCTTCTCCGACAGCGTTGGCTACTTGGCGGAAGTCTTTGTGGGTCACATCACCACAGGCAAAAACTCCCGGCACATTGGTTTCTCGATAGAGATTAGTGACAATGAAGCCGCGTTCGTCTTTCTCGATCTCATCGCCGATGTATCCGGTGTTGGGTATCACTCCGATGAAGATGAAAATCCCCTCAACCTCCAATTCGGAAACATCTCCCGTCTTGACGTTTCTGAGGGAAAGGCGCTCGACCTTGTCATCCCCCTGAATTTCGGTAACTACCGTATTCCAGAGAAATTCGATTTTCTCGTTCGCCATGGCCCGTTCCTGCACGATTTTCGTTGCACGTAATTCGTCGCGCCGGTGTATGATGATTACTTTCTTTGCGAAACGGGTCAGGAATAGCGCCTCTTCCACGGCTGAATCGCCACCGCCCACTACAGCGGTAACAGCGTCGCGAAAAAACGGACCGTCGCACGTGGCGCAGTAGGAAACCCCTTTTCCGATCAGTTCCGTTTCACCGGGCACCTTGAGTTTATTCCACGATGCACCGCTGGCGATTACAAGAGTGCGACATTTGCATCGCTTTCCGTCGGCCAGCACCACTTCCTTTTCGCCATTGGAAAGGTTAATGCCGGTAACTTCCCTGGATTCTATAGGCAGACCAAAACGCAGTGCCTGATCTTTCATCCGGTCCACCAGTTCGAAGCCGCTGATACCTTCAGGGAAACCGGGATAATTTTCGATCCATTCCGTATTCAGGACCTGACCCCCAGGGCTCAGTTTTTCCAGCAGCAAAACGTTCAAACGGGCGCGTGCGGCATACAATCCGGCTGTCAAACCGGCCGGCCCACCTCCGATGATGATCATATCATACATTTCTTGCTGCATAATATCAGACGACACTCTTGATGGCTTCCTCGATATGGCTCTTGGACACGGCGCCCGTAATCTGATTCGCCACGTCACCCCCCTTGAAGAGGATCAGCGTCGGAATGGCACGGATACCGTATTTGCCCGGAGTTCTGGGGTTTTCATCCACGTTCATCTTTGCCACTTGAATTTTTCCATCATATTGCTCAGCCAACTCGTCAATGACCGGAGCAATGGCCCGGCACGGTCCGCACCACGCGGCCCAGAAGTCCACCAGAGAGGGTAATTCTGATTTTAGGATATCCGAGTCGAACGTCTCATCAGTCACTTGCATGATGTTTTTTGCTGCCATGTGAGGCTCCTTCCTTTAACAAAAATAAGTTTTTATTCTAGTGCCAAGTCCGTTTAGATGTCAATACCGCTTTTTGTGAGCGGGCGTCAAACGGAACTCCGGGCTGGTATACGATAGTTATTTTTTAGTTGACTTTTTCGTTTCGCGTTGTATTTTAAATCTCTTCAGCAATCTACATATGGGAGGAGGTGGAGAATGTCCAGCGTAACCAAGAAGCGTAGGAAAAAAATGAGCAAACACAAACACCGCAAATTAAGGCGAAGGAACCGCCACAAAAACAAATAATCGGTTCTTCTGTCCCAGCGGTTGATGATGAGACGATCTCAGGCCTCGCGTCAGCCAAACCTACCGCGGCGCTTCTATGAACACTACTGTAGTACCCGCCGTGCGGCACGCAAAGGCTGCGGTGTTTCGGGTCCTTCTACCGGAATCGTCATGAGTTCGCTAAAATATTCTATCGAAGGGAACTCGGGGTGGGGTTCCGGCGGCCGGGTACTCGAAGCCCGCGACTTATGGAGTACATAAACCACCCCGAACTCTTCCGCCGCGCGAAGCGCATCCGCATTATCGTCTACCAGCACAGTGGTTTCGGGGGCAAAAGCCAATCGATGTTGGGCTTCCTCCCAGAACTCGATCTCCTCTTTGGCAAAACCAATTTCGAAAGCGCTCAAAACCTCATCGAAGAGAGCGTCCAATGGAATTTGCTTCATTTTAGTCGAAAGCGTTTCGGGATGGGCGTTCGTCACCAGATGCAGAGGTTTGCCCATGGCCCGCACAAATTTCAAGAATTCCGTAACTCCCGGATGCATGGCCACCCTGCTCGCCACGCTTCGCTGCAGATCAACGATTTCCAAACCGAACACAGCGCTCCAATGGTCGATGTCGTTCCAGCTAAGCCTGCCCCATTCTTTCTTGTACTCCGTGTATAAGGTTGTTTTTGCTTCCTGGAGCGAAACTCCCTTTTCGCGCGCGTAGACCATGGGGACCAATTCCTGCCACAAGTGGTCATCAAAGTCCTTATCCAGCAGAGTTCCGTCCAGATCCAGCAGAACATGAGTAATGCGTCGCCAGTCCAGCAATATGTTTTCCCGTGTCTCTGTTCCAGTCTTCATGTATTTATTACCCCTTATGAATCTCGACACTAAGTGTAATCACTAATTCGGATTATGCGACTCCGTATTTTTTATACATCGCTCGAAACCATTTCGGAAACCGCCCGAGCAGCCGTCCACCCAGTATCAACCCGCATCCCGCCGGCACGCCGCCGGCCCGGATCATCACGTAACCCTCTTCCAAACCGGACTCATCCGCTATATGCCCCTTTTCGAGAAGTCGAGAGAGTTCTTCCTCAGACAGGTCTAGAGCATTCCTACTCACCAGATGACCCGCTAACTGAAGAATGGCTCCCGTGGGCTTCAAATAGCCGCTGACACGCCTCAGGACAGCGAGTCCGGGAACATGGACCTTTACCGCGAGCGCCTGCTCGATATGAGCACTCCGTCGGATCATGAAATAGGTAGGGCCTTTTCGCCCGATAGCATACGGTTGAAACCATTCGGGAGAAATACCGAAGCGTTTCTCGAAGAAACCGCTTACCTCAGCATGCGTTTCCCGGTTTAACCACGGAGGCAATGAAAAAACCACCGGTTTGTACTTGGTGGGGGTAGATCCGCACGCATTTCGCAAGTTCGTTTCCATAGCGGACATTTCCGTATTCGGTGACGCCCGGACTGTGAGGCAGCGGTTGTTCTATGTTTTCAAGGACGGCATCTCTCACCGTCAAGAGGTGCGCCACAGCAGCCTCATTCTCTTCCGGGTTATAGGTGCAGGTACTGTAAACCAACCGCCCGCCGGGCTTCAGAACGTCGAATCCACGGACGAGCAATCGTTTTTGAATTTCGAGGAGCTGTTTTCCCGCCCCATTGGTATACCCGAGGAGGGCGCCCGGACGGATACGAACGTTTCCTTCTCCTGAGCAAGGAGCGTCCACGAGAACCCGATCGAACACGAATCGTTTGGGGAAGTCCTCCCCAGTGTAGGTAGATACAACGGTATTGGCCACACCCAGTCGGATCAGCGTGTTGAGTAGAGCGCGTAAACGCAAGGTTTTTTTCTCGTTGGCCAGGATCGATCCCGAATTCCGCATCTCTTGAGCCAAAAGGCTTGTCTTGCTCCCCGGCGAGGCACACAGGTCCAGCACGCTTTCGTTTTTTTCAGGAGCCAGGACCCATACGGGTACATGGGAAGACAAGGACTGGATGTGATACCATCCGGACAAAAATTCCAAGGTGGATCCGGCGGCCCCACCCGCGGGGTATTCGAAAAGGTAGGGACGGATTCCCAAAGGCCGCAGGATGACCGCTTTCCGCTCGAGGTGATCCACCAGAGAACCCGGGGAGCATTTGAGCGTGTTGACTCGAATCACCGGTTTCGGTTCGAGTTCCAGGGCCTTCAGAAAGTGATCGAAATCTGGGATGAAGTTGCGATATCTCTCAAACGTCAACGGGTCGAAGATCCTCTCTTACCTGCCGACGCACGGAAAACCATACTCGAGAAAGCGGGTTGCTGAGATGCGTTATCGGATATCACGGCCGTCCGTCTTTAGCGATGGGTGCTAGGGACACCCCCGCCCTAAGAAATTCATGCGCTTTGGCAAAGCCGTTCACGTATCATGGGGAGATTGATTTGGTATCCCTTTTCGGCCGGGCTCCTTCAGGGGAATGGTTCAATCACTTAATCGTAAACTCGGACGACGAACGCGCCTAGTCCGAGTCGTCATCGTCATACGACTCTTCGTCCGTCTCATTCTCGTCCGTCTCATTCTCGTCCGTGTCTTCATCGCCGATAGCTTCTTCATCGGAATCGCCCCGGTCCTTGTCTTCGTCATGATCAGCCGCACGAAGTCCCGAACTTCTCGGACCGGAAGACCTTTGCCTGGGTCGTGACGGCGCTTCGGGCTCCTTAAACAGATGATCGATGAGGACGCCTTTGTCCACCAGCCAGGCTTTGGATACCTTCTTGGCCTCGGCGCCCACCTGGCAAAGAATATAAGAACCACCATCCTGCAATACTTCGATGGCGCCCCATACAGGATGATCGATGGTCGGATTGGTCATGATGGAAAGCTGCCCCCTTTAATGTATCGGTTGTCAAATCCGATGTGTTTCGAGATTCAAGAATTCTCCTATATCACCAACTCAATTGGGGAGCAAGCGATGATTGGAAGAGAAAGATGATGATATTTCATGCGATGGGCATCCTCTTTCAAGGCCGAAGCAGGAGTTAATTTGTGCACTGGAAACGCTTCATACGCCACACTCTCGGCGAGAAAGAAATCGGCTGTATAAATCCACGCCCCAACGCCTGTTGGCATTGAATTCCTTCTCTGTGCTTTTGGTCGGTTTCAACGACAACAACCGTCCGTTTTGAAGGCGGTGGCCCGTGCCGGGGATTCTACGGCAAAGAGGAGCTCCTGCGAGGAGAATCGGCCACAGCCCGGCATGATACCGGCACGGAAGTGGGACGCGGGAACAGGAACCAGGGGAGACCCCACTTTTTTTAAAAACCACTAAATGAAATCCCGAAAATCAACGCGGGAGAAGGTTCAAGTCATGGAACCGCAAAGATTTTCTTAAAGAGAGGTGAGTTGCACTGACCATCCAGTTTGTGTATAGTCAGGAACCTGCGAGTACGCGGAGATGACATTGATGAACAAACCGGTCATTCGTACTTCGAGCCCTTGGATTGGAGGTCCCTCAAAAGCGCCTCCCATGCGCCAAACCGATGGCCTGGTAAACCTCGGAATCTCCAAGCTCCTTCTGCCCACCAAGCAGTTTCGAGAACTATGGAGTATCCTTTCAGGAGTCAGCATCTCCCGGCCGAACGAGTCCATCTGATCAGCGCCATAGTGATAACTATATTCAACGACCGGCGGAAAAGCGTCTGATTCGCGTAGAGGGAAACACCAACCGCTTCTCTTTAGTGTCACGCCGGAAGTCTCGATCAAGCCAATTCGGGACTGTGTCGTTCCGAATTGTGGGATGATTGAAGCCGCACAAAGGAAAATACATACGGATGAGCGTAGAAATTTTCTGCAGCACCATCATTCGAGGGGCTGCGGACAAGGATATGACGGGATTTTTCTATCATATTTTGTGGCCGGAAAAGCGAATCTTGTCCAAAATTCCGGTGCCGGCGGTAACAAAAGGATTCGGAGCCCGCGGAGGCAGTCGGGGAGGACGGGGACTGCTTTGGCGGGACGGTTTTCTCTTCGCCTGTGCCTGCGACAAGATCCTGGTCTACGATGAGCGATTCAACATCATCGACATATTCACACATCCTCACATCATTGGACACCATGATTTGGCGGCTGACGATGAAGGCTTGTGGTGCACCAGCACCCTCATTGACGCCCTGTTCAAACTCGACTGGTGCGGGAACATCGTGGACGAATGGTACGCAAGCGAAGACCGCGAATTTATCCGCATGTTCGAAGGAGACGATTCACCGGCCTACGAGATGCCCAGGCCCCGTCGGAAAGACTACGTCTCGGATGTGGACCGTGAAGGGCTGGACGTGTACGACGAACAATTCCACTTCAACACGCTGCATATTTCCGACGGAGCGGTTTACACGTTCAGCAACACAAAGGCCGCCCTGGTGCAGGTCCGGCCTCGACCCGCCATAGTGCAGCGCAATCCTCGCTGGCAATGGGCTCACAACGTAATCCCATTGGAGGATGCGATCATTGTGAACAACAGTTACCACAAGTCCTTTGAACGGTTTCGACCAGGGGCGGCGCAGCCCGAGGTCTGTGCAAGACTGGATAAAACGGATGATTGTGCAACCCAATTCGCCGCCGGCGGGTGGGTTCGGGGTCTTGCGCGCGTCAACGAACGCTATGCTTATGTGGGCAGCAGTCCGGCAGCGATCTTTCTAGTAGACATTATGACCGGAAATGTGATCGACCGGATGGTGCTCGAAAATGGCGTCAACGACACGGTTCACTCCATTGCCGTCAAGTCCTCAAACAAGGTTTAAGATTGATCCGGAATCATCTTTTTTTTCTGTGAACGGGGGGCGCCGGCCGCGGATTCGAGAGTGTGACCCTACGTCCAAGCCGGGCGCCGAGTCCGTCGAATAGTCACGTATAGACTCCGCCTGCAAACGGAGTCAAGAGATGTGGCGTTACGTCCGATATAAGATTAAATGCTGGTATTCTCTTAAGGGAAACATGGTAGAAACCCTCATGTAGGGCCATCACAAGTCTTGTCCGGTGAATTTCTCATGAGGTGTCGATAACCGGATCAATAATGCTGTTTTAAGACGAAAAACAAAAAAGTTTGATCTTTGACACCAGATAGGATTTAGTTTTAGAATATTTCATTGATTTAATTCATGAGCGCGCGCCGTGCTTTCAATGCGGAAAGACGGCCGACGGAATTCCCGGATCATTCGGGTACGGGCGGGCTTGTTTAGGCACAAGGATGGCAAATGACGTACGCGCTGGATCAGATACAACTTGATACGATTCATCAAGTGATGGATGGCGACTTGATCGCCGTGGGAGTTCACTGTGTATTCCTGACGGATATGGCGGGAAACGTGGTAGTGGTTGCTGATAACGGCCAATGTGAACATAACGTGTTCGCTCTGGCGGCTCTTTCCGCAGCAAACTTTGGAGCCACTTCCGAAATCGCTCGTCTTGTCGGCGAGGAGGACTTTTCTCTTCTCTTCCATAAAGGAAATAAGGAGAACATTCACTTCAGCCGGGCGGGTGATAACTTCTTGGTGTGTACCATATTCGGAAACGACATATCGCTGGGCCTTGTTCGGCTGAAAATAGCGGAAGTAATCAGTAAGATTTTGGCTCTCGTTACAGGCAAAGAGCTATGATGCTCCTGATTAAATAGTTCTGAATCTGAATGTACGGATTAAAGGCTCGACATGGCGTTTATAAACCTTAGGAACAAAGAGATCCAGTGTAAGATCGTCTACTACGGCCCGGGTCGCAGCGGCAAGACCACTAATTTGGAGTATGTGTATGGCCGTTTTCGCGAATACATTCGGAGCGACATGGTCACTATAAAGACACAGGAAGACCGAACACTGTTTTTTGATTTTTTGCCTATAGGCCTCGGGAAAATTAGGGACTTTGAAATTCGGGTTCAATTGTATACAGTTCCGGGACAAGTGGTTTACAATGCCACGCGTCGGTTAGTATTGAAAGGCGTGGATGGTGTTGTCTTTGTAGCCGATTCTCTTTTGGATAGAAGGAAAAAAAACATTGTTTCGTTAAATAATCTAAGGGAAAACCTAGCGACATATAAGAAAAGCATTTTTAAGATACCTCTGGTATTGCAGTATAATAAGAGAGATCTTGCAAAAGAGAACATCCCTCTGATACCAGAACATGTGATAAATTCAGATCTGAATTCAAAGTTGAATGCGCCCTACTATTTGACAAGTGCGGTAAAAGGTGTGAACGTCATAAATACCCTGAAGACCATCATAAAAATGACCGTCGCAGCGATCGAAGACAATATTTCTCAACTCTCTTCTTAGGAGTATAGGCAAGCGCCTGGGACACATCCCGTTGCCTATTGCACATAATCCCACAGTCGCTTCGAAAGGGAGGAAGGCCGTTGGCGGACCAGACAAAAAATACGATCGTTTCAGAGCTTGACGAACGCCTGGATTCACTCTTCGGCGAAGACGTCGGTGACCAGGAAATGGAGGAAGGATCTCCGCTGGAAGGCCTGAAAAGCCTTGTCATGACCATAGACTGGGAGATCAGTGAAAGCACGCTGGGCGCTCTTCTGGAAGAGTTGAATTCCCTTCGAACTCGCTATGCCGACAACAAGCCCGTGTCGATTCTCCTGAAAATGTTGACCAGTCTGTCCAGCTATGTTCAAAAACACAAAGCGGATTCGCACCATGAGTCCATCCAACTCTTTCATTCCGTGGCAAAAGACCTTACGAGTATAGTAGAGGATCCAAGGATGGATCCACGTACTCGAAACGCCATCGTGAAAAAGGATATCGACCGGTTCCAGGGTCTTAAGAGCGAAATCGTCAGTGCCAAAAAAGATGAGAAAGTTTCTTCACCTTCCATGGAAAGGCCCGGTGTCGAGGAGGATATCCCCATATTCAAGACCGCGCCGGAAGTTGTAGAAGCCGAGTCTGCATTCGAGCCTGAGATCAGCCGGGTCCCGGAGCCGGAAGCATTCTCGACTGTTTCGCCCCCGCCCGTAGAAGATCGGGCTACCCTTGTCGGCGCCATCGAGTTCAAGGAAGAGCTTGAACCGGCATTGGAAACAGCCGAGAAGGAAGCAGAGCAAAGCGAAACGGCCCCGGACCATCTTCCGCCGACTGGAGAAGAGGCGGTAGAGACATCAGCGGAAGAACGGATTCCCGAATACGATATGGACGAGGAGACCGAACCCGGTCTCGCGCAAGTGCTGGAAGGGACATTAGTGACGGAGGTCGAGCCGGAGTTCGAGGCGGCGCAGGACATCATCGAAAGTACGCCGGAAGATCTGAAAGAACTCGATGAGATTTTCAGGGAAGAGTTGTCTCGTGTGGAAGAACACTTGGAGGATGAGAGTGGTTTTGAGCCTGTTCCATCTCCCGAGGAGTTGGGCATAGAGATCGATGCCTTTTCGGAAAGCCGGGTTGAAAATGCGGAACCATTCGTCCTGACCGGCCAGGAGGAAGAAATGGCGGAGGTGTTCGAACTGAGCGAGGAGCCCATAGAAGAAATGGATTCCCTGTTTGCGGAACCACCCGATTTTCCTGCGACCGAAACTGCAACAGAGACTATGAAAGTCGAACCCGTCATCTCGAAACCCGATAGGCGTACGGTGCCGCTGGGAACAGAAGCGCCCGCGGCAGAGGCCGCATCGCTGCAACCGATTCTCGAAGCCATTCAGACATTGGGCCGAGAACTTCGAGATGAATTGGACATACTCCGCTCCGAAGTCAACGAAACAAAAGACAGGCTGAACCAGCTTTTGGAATACAAAATGGAACTGACGCCTCCTCAGCCGTTTGAGGCAGCCTCGCAAGAGCCCTTCGACTTGGATTTCGAAACCCGGGAAGACGGCGGAGACCGGCTGTTCTCGGGCGAAGGAATCGGAATGGATGTATCGGAAGAGAACGAACAACGGCTGGGCTTTGAAGAAACATCATTGGAGGACATTTTCGAGGACGAGGTAACTGCAAACGATCGGGAGGAACCGGAGGAGGAAACCAAGACTCTTCAGGAACTATTTGAAGAAGCCGTCGCTCCCCGAACCACCGAAGAACCTGAAATCATGGATTTCGAATTCGAAGGTGATGATCAGGGGCAGGAGGTCGTCGAGGTGATGGACGAGTCTTCGGAGCAAATCATATTGGAGCAAATAAAGCCCGCTTCTCAACTTCCCTCCGAACCGGATTTCGTGGCGGTTACCCTGGCGGGACGAGATTATGTATTGCCCGCCGATTACGTTGTAAAAACAGGCAAGTTAAAAGATAAGACGCGAGCCAAAATCCTGGAATCGGGCACGGCAACGATAGATGATTTGCGCGGTACCTTTCAGTCCATAAAGAAAGGTGTGTTTCCCGCATGGGAGCACATGTCACAAAAGGAGCTTCGGCGGCTGTCTTTTCCCGTTCTTTGGACCGATGCCGAGGTCTCTGAGGATCAAGCCGGGTGGAGGGGAATCGTGCTCCTCAGAAGTGGAGACCGTTGTGGAACTCTGCTGGCGGATGAGGCGCCGGTACGAATTGGGGCCGAAGATGTTGAAGGCGTCGAATTACTCGATGTGGAACGGTTGTTGTCGTCAACTCAGAGTTCCTGACGAGAGATGATGTTTTGATGCGCGATTAGGCCCGAAAGAACCCTATGCAGAAAGCCAATTTTCGAGACTTCCTGGAAGAAAAAATCCGCGTTGCAGAAACCTACTTCAAGCACGGCTTGGTTGTAGAGAGTCGTAATATCTACCTTTCCCTGATGAACAGCATCGAGCGACTGAAGGAAAAGAATCAGAGGAGCATTGCCACAGAAGAAAAGGCCTATTTAGAATCGCTCCGAAAAGATATAGAGTTAAAACTGGGAGAACTGGATTCCAAGATCGAAGACCTACAGAGTTCGAGCCTCAACATCGGGGTGGACGAATTTCTGTCCTCAGGACTGACCGAGTCCGCTGAAACGTGCTTTCAAAAAGCCATGGGATTGAAAGAGCTGGGGATGTACGATGAGGCGCTGTCGAATCTCCGCGAAGCATTGAAGATGGGCTACGAAGCTCACGCATGCCTGATCGAGATCTACAGATGTCGGGCCGGCAGAGGCGAGGACGAAGACCTGATCGAAGAATTGGAGAGCAGTCTTGTAGGGCGGGAACTCTCTGCATCTCAAGAAGCCGACGTTTGCAGAATGTTGGGTATCCTCTGCGAGAAAACGGATCAGCGTTCGCAAGCGCTGGAATACTATAAGCGCGTAGCGAAAAATGATTCAAGATTCAAAGAAAAGTTGATGAAGAAAATTGACTTGTTGGAGAGACAGGCCGAGAAGCAGGAACTCAAAGGCGAGACTTCCGGACCACATCCCACCCAACTTGCAGGGAACACACCGGCCAACGGGACCCGAATTTCAGGAGAGACGACGGAAGACGAGGGTGATGAAGTGGCACAGAATATGGAAATCGCCAGGCTAAAGAAAAAAGTCGAAGAGCTGACCATCGAGAACAGCAGGCTCCAATCTCTTGTGGATGAATACCAGAAGAGATATCAGGATATCATGAGCTTCTCCATGAATCTTCAAAAAGAGATTCGTGAACTGACGGAAAGAGTGCGAAAAGCCGAGGCCGGGTGAGGGAAATAGCCGTCCGGAGGCCGGCGCATTAAGGTATTATTGGGCAAGGGGAAAACTTTCACGTTTCCTGCCGTGGAAAACGTCTCATCCGGATCTCCCACACACAAGCCACCGATCGGACGATCGTACGGCATGAGAATCGTTTGATGAAATGTTGGAATGATTTTTCTATGGAATCCGCAAAACGTATCCCGTTCAATAAGCCCTTTATAGCCGGGAAAGAGCTGTACTATATCGCCCGAGCTGTTCTTGGAGGCCATCTCTCAGGCGGGGGTTATTACACGAGGCGGTGTCACGATTGGATCGAGAATCGTTTGGGTTGCTTGCGCGCCTTTCTGACGCATTCCTGCACGGACTCGCTCGAAATGGCGGCTGTTCTATGCAACATACAACCGGGCGACGAGGTGATCATGCCGTCGTTTACCTTCGTGTCTACGGCAAATGCGTTTGTTCTACGAGGCGCAATACCGGTATTCATTGACATAAAACCTGATACGTTGAATATGGACGAAAAACGAATCGGTACAGCCGTCGGTCCCCGTTCTAGAGCAATCGTACCCGTGCACTATGCAGGTGTGGGATGTGCCATGGAAGAGATTATGGACATTGCTCAAAGATACGATCTGTTGGTAATAGAGGATGCTGCGCAAGGCTTTTGTAACGCCTACCAGGGTCGTTTTCTAGGAACGATCGGACACCTGGGCTGCTTGAGTTTTCATGAAACCAAGAACATCATAACCGGCGAGGGCGGAGCCCTCCTCGTAAACGATGCTCGATTCGTGGAACGCGCAGAGATAATATGGGAAAAAGGCACCGACAGAAGCAAATTCCGTAAAGGGGAAGTGGATAAGTACACGTGGGTGGATATGGGCTCTTCTTTTTCTCCGAGCGAACTGGTTGGGGCATTTTTGTACGCGCAACTGGAGCTCGAGAAGGAGATCAACGAAACCCGGTCCAAGCTTTATCGTCGCTACCTCGATCTTCTCCGTCCTCTCGAGCGCCGGGGACTCTTGAAATTGCCTCTGAAAAATGAAACGAGCGGCTGCATCGGACACATCTTTCATATACTTACCCAGTCCACGGATGAACGCGCCGGACTCATATCTTACCTGCAAAAACACGATATTCACGCCGTCTTTCATTATGTACCATTGCACAGTTCTCCTGCAGGTAGAAAATACGGCCGGACATGCGGGGACATGAGTGTGACGAACGATGTCAGTGACCGGTTGCTGCGATTGCCCATCTACTATGAGATGGCCGATTCCGATGTGATGCGCGTTTCAGAGACCATATACCGATTCTATGGGTTGCCGTTCGGAGGAGTCTAACACCGCGTTATCGGGACATGTGGGTACATATGTTCAAATTCGTCACATCCCGAGCCTGCCGAAGGGCCTTGCCGCCCCGCCGTCAGACGGATTATGCTTCTGAAGCT